>Ga0208643_1000862_pt1 | contig 18603 bp, 19 predicted proteins | sample VirMetDEL_Nov_12_FD_184516 | JGI IMG/M metagenome (GOLD analysis project Ga0208643, IMG submission 184516) | Aqueous microbial communities from the Delaware River and Bay under freshwater to marine salinity gradient to study organic matter... | ecosystem: Environmental > Aquatic > Marine >... | reverse complement strand
GGCGTATGATGTAATGTCTAGCGATCTACTTGATTTTGGAACATACGAAGTATTCCCAGGGGATGCAGCAGCACATAGTTTTATGGGTTGGCCAAGAGGGGCAGAAGTACCGCCGACAAATATTGAAGAATAAAACAAGGTTTTTAAAAAAACACGTAACTATATAATAAGAGTTTAAAAAAACAATCAAATAAAATAAAATAAAATGGAATTTAATCTACCAAGTCAAATCGTAAAGGATTTGAATTTCGGCGATAAGGCACGAAATAAAATATTGTCAGGCGTTTATAAATTATCCGACGCAGTGAAGTCAACATTAGGGGCTTCAGGAAAATGCGTAATATATGAGGACGCAATGGGCAGGCCGGTGATAACAAAAGACGGGGTAACCGTTGCAGAAAGCGTAGTCTTAATGGACCCGGTCGAGAATATAGGTGCAACCTTAATAAAGGAAGCGGCTAATAATACAGTGAAGGAAGCGGGTGACGGTACTACCACAGCTACCGTTCTCGCGTCTTCATTATTAACAAGATTAAACAATTACAAAGGTGAAGAAAAGATTAGGAGTATTAAAGACAGCGTTCAGGAATGTTCTAAAGAAATTATGGATTACCTTGACAATGCCAGTATACCGGTTGAAGGCGATATGCTTAAACAGGTTGCTTATATCAGTTGTAATAATGACAAAGACCTTGGAGATAAAATTGGGGAAGCTTTCGAAAAAGTTGGAAAGAATGGCGTCGTTTTAATGGAAGACTCCGAAACAAATGATACGTATGTAGATTTTGTGGAAGGAACTCAATTTAACGCAGGTATTAAATCCCGGCATTTATTAACAGACAAAGATAAAGGTACGGCTGTACTGGAAAACCCATACGTTTTAATAGTAAGTTCGAATATACCAAGTGTGCGACGTATACAAAGTATATTAGAGCATGTAGTTAAAACAAAAAGAGCATTGCTTATTGTAGCACCAATGGATCAACAACCATACGCTACATTACTAGCAAACAAAGTTAAGGGTAATATTAAAGTAAACATTGTTGATTTACCTGGCTTTGGACCAACCAAGCAAGATACAATTGAAGACTTGGCTATATTGACAGGCGCTACTGTTGTGAACGAAGAACTGGGTGATGATTTAGATTTAATTGATCCGGGCGTTTTAGGGGAGGTAATAAAATCTGTTACCGACAGCAAAAACACTACGCTACAGATAAAAGAAAATACAGAGGACTTATCTGAAAGGATAACTGAAGTAAACAATAAAATAGAAAAAGAAACAAACGGATACATCAAGAAAAAGCTTGAAGAGCGTTTGTCTATGTTAACAGGTAAAGTTGGTGTTGTTTACGTAGGTGCTGATTCCGCAGTTGAGCTAAAAGAAAAGAAAGATAGAGTTGAAGATGCGATCCACGCAACTAAAGCTGCTTTGCAAGAAGGTATTATACCCGGAGGCGGAACTGCACTATTAAATGCTTCTCAACTTATAGAAGCAAAAAATGATGGCTACAAAATATTATTAGAGGCAATACAAGAGCCTTACAAAATAATACTAAGTAATGCGGGATATTCTGATTACGAATTTCCAAAAGCTAAATCCGAAGCAGGTCCAGCTAAAGGTGCTAAGGAGGACTGGATAGGCATAGGAGTAGATGTAACCTGCGGTTGTTACAAAAGAATGATAGAAAGCGGTATTATAGATCCCGTGTTAGTAACTAAGGCTGCGTTGAAAAACGCCATAAGTGTTGCTACCACAATTATATCAGCTGATTGTATAATCTCAAATGTAAGATCTCTTGAAGGCAATTAATTACTACATCGTTATAGATAAGATAAAGGAAGCACCGAAAACGGTCGCTGGCCTAGAATTAACTGAAACACAGAACACGGACATTAGGTATTTAAAAGCCGAGGTTATAAGTGCAGGTGATAAAGTTGATTATATAAAAGAAGGCAGTGTTGTTAGATATGATAAACACGCTGGACATGGAATAGAATGGAATGACAAGATGTATCACGTTATTACCATAAATGATATAGTGCTGGTCGAATGAGGCTAAGCGCGCAAGATTTAAGAAATAAGAATATCTTTAAGTATTACAGGCTCGTTAGAAAATGGGCTTGTAAAACTTACGGGTTAAAAGATGCGGATTTAGAGCTGCTTATTTACTTAGATTGTAAAAAGCATTTTATACGTAATGATTTTATTAATGGTGCATATACGTATTCCTGGGATAAAGCAAGATGGGAAAGACTGCGTAAGAACGGGTGGATAACCATTTTTAGCAAAAGGAATAGAACTACGATGAAGTATAATACTTATACCACATCGTTTAAGTGTAAGCAACTTATAACAAGAATATACAGAATATTACTTGGCGAGGAAGATTTACCTACGTCGGCAAAAAGCACATTTTATAAAAATAAAACGTACACAGATAAAGTGTTTAACCATGCTATCAATAACATGATAAAAGATAGCGAAAGATAAAATAACTATGGCATTTAAAATGAATCCAAAATCCCCTGTATTAATGAAAGCAATGGGGTACGCATCGCCAGCAAAGCAAACAGCAAAGCAAAAAGCTAATTTACCGCCAAAGGTAGTCGACGCTATCGCGGCAAAAGAAGGCAATTCTCCGGCTAAGCAACGCTCTGGAGGAATAAGAAACATTACAGAAAAATTGGAGCCAGCGCAAGAGCGCGGAATGAAAAAAGAGCTTAGGCGTGTAAAGAAGAAAAAGCCATCTACTATAGAGGCTGATGGTGTTAAAGTTCAGGATCCTAAAAAAGGCATAGTGGATACCCTACCTAAAAGCAATAATAGCGAAAAAAATAAAAAAGACGAAAAGGCATTAACCGCTAAGGAAAAAGCTCTTAAGGCTTTAAAGGACGCCCAAGAAGATAATAAAGTTGCTAACATTGAAAAAGAAACTTCTAAAGTAAAAAAGAATTCTACAAAGAAAAGAAAGCAAGCAAAAAGAAAAGATAGCCAAACAGAACGAAGAACTGAAAAAATAAAAAAGTTAGACGAAAGAATTGAAAGAAGAAAAGCTCGAAGATCTCCTGCTAAGCAAATGAGTAAGCTTAAAAATAATCCAAAAGGATAAATGGCATTTAGGCTAAAACCACATTCTGAAATATTTGGGTTGCATGACGCTACGTCAGAGTTTGGCACACCTGTTATCATAAAAGATGATTTAGAAGAAGGAGTACAAGCGGAGGCTAATAGAGATGGAACAATCTTTGTTAGCTCAGACTTGCCTGAAAATAAAGTACAGGATGCCGTAAACCACGAAAAAGTGCATTTAGATCAAATGGCCACCGGTAGATTGCAATACTCAGATGATTCTGTTACTTGGAAACGAGATACAAAATCTCCGGCTAGGAAATACGACAGAGCCACAATGAACGAGGGACATCCAGATTTCGAGTGGGAAAACGAAGCATATAAACAATCATAATTATGGGATTAAATTTTAGAGGATCAGCTAATAGGTTTAAATATAAAAACCAAAACAGCTTTCAAGATAAATCAGCGCCTGGCCCAAGAAGAGGTGTAGGCGGAGATCAGCCGGGTAGTTTAGCTAGGGCTGAAAAAAGGTTTGGAAGAATATCTAGTCCGGCTAAAATAAAGAAAAACTTCTACGGAGGGGAGGCTTATTTTCAAGATGGCTATAGCGGCGATCTAGCTAATAGCTTACCTATAACACGTAAATCAAGTTCACCGTTAAAAATAAACGAGGCTTTAGTTTATGGAGCAGCGGACGTAAATAAAAAATTTACTGATATAGGAGCGGCTGTTTCTGAAGGATTTAAAAATGCAAACCCAGAGCCTAAAGCGGCTGATTTAGGGAAGGGGAAGAAAGATGATGATGATTTAGACCCGGGAGTTGTAGACCCTAACAAAAATAAAGAAGACGACGACGATACAATTACCACTTCTTCTAACCCCGAAGTAACAACAGGAAAATAAAAAACTACAAATATGAAAAATACACCAATTACAGCCAGAGTTAAAAGTGGCATGTTCAAAACAAAAGAGCCATTACTAAATGTAGGACCGGCCGGAGTTGACGGAAACAATAAGACTCGCACTATGCCTTCCCCAAGTAAAATGAAAGGGTATACTATGAAGTCTTCGCCTTTTAAACAAGCAGAAACAGGTGAAACCAACGCTGCAGACGAAGCAATACGAAATTCACAAAACGCTCAGTACATAGTAGGGCCAAACGGTGAGCTTGGAGCAAGGACTACTAAAACAGTTGTTACACCTGGAGAAGATACTTTCGTAGAAGGCACGCCGGATGTAATAACAGGGCCAACTGAAATTTTTACAGGGAAAAAAGCTACAGGAGCAGCCGCAGAAAAATGGGCAAAACAAAATGAATACTGCAAAGGCAAGCCTAAAGGTACACCTGGTTGTTCCGGTTTTCATAAATATGAAGGTGGAGCTACTGAAGCTGGTACCCCTGATAAAACAGTTAAAGGTAAAGACAAAGTAACCGAGGTACCATCTGATAAAAAGATATACCGAAAAGTTGAAGGCGAAGCGTCTACCGCTTATGAAAGTAGAAACAACTTACGTAGAATGAAGCAGGCGGCAAGAAAGCAAAAAAGAGCCGCTATAAAGGAAGGTAGGTTAGACGCAAAACTTGAAGGTTTAAAAGACAAAGACGGGGCTAAAAAAAGAAGGTTGACCGCAAAAAAAGCCCAAGCTACTGCAAATAAAGCCGCAGCTGCCGGTGAAGTTACTTCTGCTCAAGCGCAAATTGACCAAGGCAAAACAGGGTTTAGTAACAGTAAATCTTATAGACTTGAAGATGTTGTGGATACTGCAGGAAGCTTGACTAGGGAGGAACAATTAAGAGCCGGCAAAAGTGCAGCTAAAATGAAAAATACAGGATTCTTTAAAAAGAAATCACCTATGAAAATGAATTACTTTAAAAAATGAAACCTAAAGGATTAGGAGATACAATAGAAAAAATTACAACCGTAACCGGAATTAAAAAAGTGGTTAAAGCTTTACCTTTTGATTGCGGTTGTGATAAAAGAAAAGAAACGTTAAACAAGATGTTTCCATATAAGTAAAAATTAAATTTAATTAAATGAAAAAAGAAAAAGACTACACAGAGTTTGAAGTTGTTAAAGATAACCAGCTTAGCGAATCTGAATTAAATGAATTGCGAGAAGCTGTAAATCGTGTAAACGAAACACAAATGCAAATAGGTGGGCTTGAAGCACACAAGGCTAAACTTCTAGCCGAAATATTATTATTCACTAAAGAAGTAGAAAGCACTCAAAAAATACTTGCCTCTAAATACGGAGATGTAAGCATCGATCTTAATACTGGTAAATTTACAGAAAATGCAGTTAATAAGAAAGATTAGTATAGGCAAAGATTATAAGAATGACGCAATGCACTATGCTGTAGGGCAGGAAGTATATGGCGGGCATATTATAGATAGTATTATAGAGGAAGACAACAAATACACTGTCTATATATCTAAAGGAGATATGCTTATGCCTTGGAAAGATTTCAATAAGAACATGTCAATATCTGTAGAATATAATATTTCATGGTAAAATGCAAAGTGTATTTAATTACCTTGTAACACCACAAGGAGGCAGAACAACAGGACAGACTACAATTGAAGGGCAAGAATTACTATTAAACACTGAGTTACAAAACCACGAGTACTCAAATAGGGTGGGGGTTATACTAAGTTTACCATTAGCTAAAAAATACCAAGAGCTTAGGGAAGGAGATGAAGTAATATTACATCACAATGTATTCAGAAGATTTAGAGACGTAAGAGGTAAAGAAAAAAATAGTAAAAGCTATTTAACAGAAGAAACTTATTTGGCGCAGCCGGATCAGATATACGCATACAAAAGAGACGGCGAATGGAAAGCTTTAGAAGGTTTTTGTTTTGTTGCTCCAATCAAGGAAACTAAAATGTTTTCTATTGAAAAAGAAAAGCCATTGGTAGGTGTGGTTAAATATTGTACTTGCGGTTTAGAAGTAGATAATATAGTAGGTTTTATACCTACGTCAGAATACGAGTTTATTATAGAAGGGCAGAGGTTATACCGAGTACCCACGAATTCAATTACAATCAATTATGGACATAAAGGAAACGAAGAGGAATATAATCCTAGCTGGGCAGAAGGCAGTTGAAGAATTAATAAAGGTAGCTAAAGAAGCTATCGTAGATTCAGACGACGATATATCAGCAGACAGGCTTAAGAATGCAGCGGCTACAAAAAAGCTAGCTATATTCGATGCCTTCGAGATCTTAAACCGTATTAATGATGAGCAAAGAGCTTTGGATAATAAACCAAAGGAAGAAGCGGTAAAGAAAGACTTTAAAGGTTTTGCTGAAAAAAGATCTAAGTAATGTATACGCAGGATCTATACAGTATAATAACACCTATTAAGTCTAACACTATATCTAGGTTAAATAGAAGTAGAAAATGGGAGTATGGTTATAACAAAGAACACGACGTTGTTGTTATAAGCAGAACAGGTAAGATAGGTGAAATATATAATATACAAGGTTTAAAAATTGCTATACCAGCTGAACCTGCTAAAGTAAGTAAAGAAACCAACAAATGGACACCGGAAGAATATCCTAAAGAGTTAAAAAGTATTAATAGTATATTTGATTGGCGCGATTATCCAGATGAATTTAAAGAAACTTGGGAAAAATATATAGATGAACAATTTAGAAAAAGAGAGGAGGGTCATTGGTTCAATAATAAAGGTGTGGCTACTTACATTACTGGTACTCACTTTATGTACCTGCAGTGGTCCAAGATTGACGTTGGGCAACCTGACTTTAGAGAATCAAACAGATTATTCTACATATTCTGGGAAGCTTGCAAAGCAGACAAAAGATGTTATGGAATGGCCTACCTCAAAAACAGACGATCTGGATTTTCTTTTATGGCTTCCGGCGAAACTGTTAACCAAGCAACAATATCTTCAGATGCTCGATTTGGAATACTGTCCAAATCTGGGGGAGATGCAAAGAAAATGTTTACAGACAAAGTTGTACCAATATCGATTAACTATCCATTCTTCTTTAAACCAATCCAGGATGGGATGGACCGCCCCAAGACAGAGCTCGCCTATAGGGTTCCCGCGTCAAAGTTTACAAGAAAGAAACTCGATTCTAACGTCGCAACGGAAGACATTATCGGGCTCGACACCACAATCGACTGGAAAAACACAGGGGACAACGCATACGATGGTGAAAAACTAAAACTATTAGTACACGACGAAAGCGGTAAATGGGAGAGGCCAAACAATATACTTAACAACTGGCGAGTAACTAAAACTTGTCTAAGATTAGGTAGTAGAATTATAGGTAAGTGTATGATGGGGTCAACATCAAATGCTTTAGACAAAGGAGGAGAAAACTTTAAAAAGTTATACAATAGCTCTGATGTAACAAAAAGAAATGCGAACGGGCAAACAAAGTCTGGATTGTATTCTTTGTTTATTCCTATGGAATGGAATTACGAAGGGTTTATTGACGAATACGGGCATCCGGTATTTAATAAGCCACCAGAAGGCACCGTGGGGCCACACGGAGACGTTATAGAAGTCGGAGTGATTGAGCACTGGAATAATGAGGTAGATGGATTAAAAGGCGACCAGGACGCTCTAAACGAGTTTTACAGACAATTCCCTAGAACGGAGGAACACGCATTCAGAGACGAAACAAAAAATAGTATATTTAATTTAGCAAAAATATACGAGCAAATAGATTATAACGAAGACTTAGGCAACAGTAATGTCCTGACAAGAGGTAGCTTTCAATGGGAGCACGGCGTTAAAGATACGAAAGTAATATTTAATCCAAACCCTCAAGGTAGGTTTTTAATTTCCTGGACACCTAGTTATAATATTCAAAATAGGCAAACTATACGTAATGGTATAAAGTATCCAGGCAATGAACACATGGGCGCTTTCGGTTGCGATAGTTATGATATATCTGGAACAACAGACGGAAGAGGATCTAAAGGGGCTTTGCACGGATTAACTAAATTCAGCATGGAAGATGCTCCGCCAAGTACTTTCTTTTTAGAATACGTGGCTAGACCACAAACAGCAGAAATGTTTTTTGAAGATGTGCTAATGGCATGTGTATTTTACGGTATGCCCTTATTATGTGAAAACAACAAGCCTAGACTTTTATATTATTTTAAAAGAAGAGGCTATCGAGGGTACTCAATGAATAGACCAGATAAGCTTTGGAACAAGTTGTCGGTAACAGAAAAAGAAATTGGTGGAATACCAAACTCAAGTGAGGATATAAAGCAAGCTCACGCGGCAGCTATTGAAATGTATATAGATAGACACGTTGGTTTAAATGAAGATGGCCAGTATGGCACAATGTATTTTAACGAAACACTAAATGATTGGTCTAAGTTTGATATAAATAATAGGACAAAATTTGATGCCGCTATTAGTTCTGGATTAGCTATAATGGCTTGTAACAAAGATTTATATAGGCCAAGTAATAAAATACAAAGGCAAGTTGTTAATTTAAGATTTGCAAAATACTCTCACGAGGGTACGACATCAAAAATAATAAAAAAATAATATGGCGAATAGCGTAACAAATAGTTTTTTCCCTAGCCAGGTGGTAAGTGATCAAGAGAAAGTTTCTCAGGATTACGGGTTGCAAGTTGGTAGAGCGATTCAAAATGAATGGTTCAGCAGCAACTCAGGTGTAACTCGCTTTAGAAGTAATCAAAATTCTTTTCATACGTTAAGGTTATATTCAAGAGGTGAACAGCCTGTACAGAAATATAAAGATGAACTTTCTATAAATGGTGATTTATCTTATTTAAACTTAGATTGGAAGCCAGTCCCAATATTATCAAAGTTTGTTGACATAGTTGTTAATGGTATTGCTGATAGATCTTTTGATATTACCACTTATTCGCAAGATCCGTATGGAGTAAGCAAAAGGACTGCTTATATGGAATCTATTATAAGAGACAAGCAAACAGAGGAGCTAAACAACTTTGCTCAAGAAAATTTTGGTATTAACCTTTTTGAAAATCCCCCTGAAACTTTACCGGATTCACAGGAAGAGCTTGATATACACATGCAGCTTACTTACAAGCAGGGTATAGAAATAGCCGAAGAAACAGCGCTTAACACACTGTTAGACGAAAATAGATACGATTTAACAAAAAGAAGAACTTACTTAGATTTAGTAACATTAGGTATTGGGTGTGTAAAAAATAACTTTTCAGAATCAGAGGGAGTAACCGTTGACTATGTTGATCCAGCTTATTTAGTATACTCTTATACGGAGGACCCTTACTTTCAGGACATATATTACGCAGGAGAAGTTAAGTTTGTACCAATAAATGAAATTAAAAAGCAATTCCCTAACTTAACGCAGGATCAATTAGAAAAAATCCAACAGCAAGGGACACAAAATTATGGCGTATTTGATCAGAATGTAAGCAATCAATACAACAACAATAGGGACTCAAACGTTATACAGGTTTTATACTTTAATTATAAAACGTATATGAATGAGGTATACAAGGTTAAAGAAACTGCAACAGGTGCTACGAAAATAATAGTACGCGACGATCAATTTGATCCACCGGTAGAAATGCTCGAAGAGCAGTTTGGCAAGATGTCAAGATCTCTTGAGGTGCTTTATGAAGGCGTTATGATTGTTGGTACAGATATAATGCTTAAGTGGGAAATGGCAAAGAATATGATGCGTCCTAAAAGCGATGTATCTAAGGTTAAAATGAATTACGCTATTACTGCACCTAGAATGTATAAAGGCAAAATAGAATCATTAGTAAGTAAATGTACAGGATTTGCCGATATGGTGCAATTGACTCACTTGAAATTACAACAGGTGCTTCAAAGAATGATACCCGACGGAGTATATCTTGATGCTGATGGTATTAATGAAGTAGATTTAGGTAATGGAACAAACTACAATCCGCAAGAAGCATTAAATATGTTTTTTCAAACGGGTTCTATAATAGGTAGATCATTTACACAGGAAGGCGATATGAATCCTGGTAAAGTGCCTATACAAGAAGTACCGACCGGAAGCGGAGGACAAAAATTACAAACATTAATTGCAACTTACAACTATTATCTGCAAATGATAAGAGATGTAACCGGTCTAAACGAAGCAAGAGACGGATCTACACCGGACTCTAGGGCATTAGTTGGTGTACAAAAGCTAGCTGCAGCGAACTCAAATACCGCAACTAGACACATACTTGACTCTGGATTATATTTAACAAGAGAACTTTGCGAATGTTTATCTTTAAGAATATCGGATATAATAGAGTACCATCCGGCTAAGGAAGCTTTTATAACCAAGATAGGCAAGTTTAATGTAGGTATTTTAGAAGAAATGTCAGACTTGTATATGCACGACTTTGGAATATCACTAGAACTAATGCCTGACGAAGAAGAAAAAGCTACATTAGAAAACAATATTCAAGTTGCGTTGCAACAAGGATCGATAGATTTATCTGATGCTATTGACATACGAGAAGTTAAAAATATAAAGCTAGCCAACCAACTGCTTAAGGTTAAACAAAAGAAAAGACAAGAAAGATTACAAGCAGAACAGCAAGCTAATATACAAGCGCAAGCACAAGCTAACGCACAGGCGCAGCAAGTGGCAGCCCAAGCAGAGGTGCAAAAAGATCAAGCTATGTTCCAAACTAAGGCGCAATTGGAGCAACTTAAAGGTAGCCTAGAAGAAAAAAGAATAAGTGTTGAGGTTAATGCTAAGAAAGAATTAATGGCGTTAGAATTCCAATACAATATGCAATTAAAGGGCATAGAAGTAGAAGGGGCTAAATCTAAAGAAAAAGAAATTGAAGACCGTAAAGATCAAAGAACTAGGATACAAGGTACTCAACAAAGCGAGATGATTGCTCAAAGAAAGAACGATCTACCGCCTAAAAACTTTGAATCCGCAGGAAATGACGTAATGGGCCAAGGTTTTGGCTTAGGTGCGTTCGATCCTAGGTAATAATAGTAATAACAATCATATAATATTTTATCATGTCAGAACAAACAGAAAACACAGAACAAGTAGAAACACCTCAGGAAGAGGTCGTTGATACAAATCCCATGTCCGTAGACGAAGAGGGAACAATTAAATTAGATATGTCTAAGCTAGCGGAGCCCGCACAAGATGCTCCGGAGCCAATGCAAGATGTACCGGAACCAATACAGGCAGAAGAACCTGTGGTTGAAGTGCAAGAACAAACTGCCGTACCTGATGCTGTAGAATCCGCTATAGAGGAAATAACAGAAGAAGAAATACAGGAACAAGCAGATGATTTGCAAGACAATATAGTTGAGGCTATAGAAGAGCAAAAACAATCTGGTGTTGAACTACCTGAAAACATTCAAAAGGTTGTTGACTTTATGAATGAAACAAGCGGGACTCTTGAGGACTACGTTAAGCTTAATAAGAATTATGACGACTTAGATGAGTCTCAATTATTAAGAGAGTATTATGCTAATACAAAGCCGCATTTAGATGGAGAGGATATTGACTTTTTAATGGAAGACAAATTTCTTTACGATGAAGACTTAGATGATGAGCGTGACATAAAAAGAAAAAAATTAGCTAGAAGAGAGGAATTAGCAAAAGCTAAAAACCATCTTACTGGATTAAAAGATAAATATTATCAGGAAATTAAAGGCGGTGCAAGGCTGGCTCCTGAACAAAAGAAAGCGGTAGACTTTTTCAATCGCTATACAAAAGAAAACGAAGCAGCAACTCGATTAGCTGAAAAACAAACACAAACGTTTTTAAAGAAAACGGAAAGTGTTTTTAACGATGATTTCAAAGGTTTTGATTATCAAGTTGGAGACAAAAAATTCCGTTTTAAAGTTAAAGACGCTCCTACTATTAAGGAAACCCAAAGCGACATTAATAATTTTGTCAAGAAGTTCTTGGATAAAGATAACCAAATGTCAGATGCAGTGGGGTACCACAAGGGATTGTTTACAGCTATGAATGCAGATTCTATTGCAAATCATTTTTATGAGCAAGGCAAAGCCGACGCAATGAAAACAAGTATGTCCAATTCGAAAAATATACAAATGGGTGCTAGAGGCGTTCATGAAGACGTTAAAACATCGAATGGATGGGCAGTAAGATCTGTTGATTCTGGAGGAAGTGATTCAAAATTGAGAATTAAAACATTTAAACACATTAAATAAGAAAAATTATGGCAGGATTTGCAACCGCGCCGGCTACATTAGCCAATTTAGCGCACTTAACACCACGCCCGGTAAAAGGTTTGTTTGGAGACAACTACCTATCTTTAGCGGACATGGATTTTACACAACAATTTTTACCTGAGGTATACGAAAAAGAAATCGAGCGTTATGGAAACAGAACAATCACAGGATTTTTACGTATGGTCGGAGCTGAGATGCCTATGGCGTCGGATCAAGTAGTTTGGTCAGAGCAAGGAAGATTACATATCGCTTATGATAATGTAACAACTCAAGCTGCAGCGGCTAAAACAATTTCATTACCAGATGCAACAACATCACCAGACGGTAAAGCTCCTTTACTAGGGCCTAACATGACAATAGTACTATCTAAGGGTAACGTAACAGCAAAAGCTTTTGTAAAATCAATTGTTACTCCTCAAGTAGGAACTAATGTAACATACAACATTGAAGTATATGATACTGCCAATGGGCAATTGCCAACTGGTTTACATACACAAACAGGTGTTAGCACATTCGTATATGGTTCTGAGTATGGAAAAGGATCTAGCTTAGCTGGTAATTCAATTGATGCGTCTTTCACAACTTTCAGTAACAAGCCAATCATTCTAAGAGACAAGTATGCCGTTAACGGATCAGACGTTGCTCAAATCGGATGGGTTGAAGTTACTACTGAAATTGGAACTGGAGGATACCTATGGTACTTAAAGTCTGAGCACGAGTCTCGTATTCGTTTTGAAGATTACTTAGAGATGTCAATGGTTGAAGCTACTGACGCCGCAGGTGCTATTACTGATGCTTCTGGAGCAACTATTGCAGGTATGCAAGGTTTATTTGATGCACTAGAAACAAGAGGTTTAGTATTTAACGATGCAGACTTTGATGGTGCGTCTTCTCCTACTGCAGGACTTGGAGCATTTGATACTATATTACAAGAGCTTGATAAGCAAGGAGCAATCGAAGAGAACATGATGTTCTTAGATCGTGAAACTGCATTGAGCATTGATAATATGTTAGCACAACAAAATTCTTATGGAACAGGAGGAACATCTTACGGTGTATTCGAAAATTCAGAAGAAATGGCGTTGAACCTAGGATTCTCAGGATTCCGTAGAGGATCTTACGATTTCTACAAGACTGACTGGAAATATCTAAATGATTCTACAACTCGTGGGGGTATTACAGATGTAGCCGGAGTAATTGTTCCAGCCGGAACTTCTACTGTATACGACCAACAATTAGGGCAGAACATCTCACGACCATTCTTACATATCCGTTATAGAGCTTCAGAGGCTGATGACAGACGTTTGAAATCTTGGGTAACTGGCTCAGTTGGCGGAAACTACACAAGTGACGAGGATGCAATGAATGTTCACTTCCTATCGGAAAGAACTTTGTGTACTCAAGCAGCTAACAACTTCGTACTGTTAAAAAGAACAGTATAATAAGTTTATTGTAATGATTACCCTCGTTGAATCTACGGGGGTAGTTATTACTTTTATTAGTGACATTAGCTAGTTATATTAAATAGTAATAGGCTATCGTCATACATTATTAACATTTATATCATATTATATTATGGCTAACAAGAAAGCTACAGCAAAAAAAGTTGAGGTTGCACCTCAGGAAGTGGTTGAAAAAGTAACACAACCAAAAGTAGAAGCACCTAAAAAAGAGGCGCCAAAAAAAGACGAGTGGGTAATCAAAGATAGATTATACGAATTAACAAGAACAAAGCCCCTTGTTTTCACATTACCTACAGCACATAGTAGGAAAAAAAGTTTATTGTATTTTGACGAAGAGCTAGGATACCAGAGGGAATTAAGGTACGCTACTAACCAGCGATCTTGTTTTGTAGATGAGCAGAAGGGGCAAATAGTTATGGGACGCATCGTGTTTAGAGATGGCGTACTTAGAGTACCAAAAGAAAATGTTGCTCTACAAAAATTATTATCTTTATATCACCCAGCTTTAAAATCTAATATATACAAAGAATACAAACCAGCTCAGCAAGCAAGTAATGAGGTTGATTGGATTGAGTTTGAATTACAAGCATTGAACCTGGCTAAAACATTATCTGTTGAAGAAGCAGAAGCTATTTTGCGCGTTGAAATGGGAGCGACAGTAACAGAGCTTTCATCTTCTGAAATTAAAAGAGATGTATTAATTTTTGCTAAAAAGAATCCAAATTTATTCTTGCAACTAGCTACAGATGAAAATACACAATTAAGAAGCTTCGGAGCAAAAGCTGTTGAACAAGGGATACTAACATTATCACAAGATCAAAGAACGTTTACTTACGGTTCTAACGGAAGAAAAATAATGACAGTGCCGTTTGACGAGCATCCTTACTTTGCTTTATCTGCTTTCTTTAGAACAGATGAAGGTATGGAAGTATACAAGGCAATTGAGAAAAGACTAAACTAGTCACCTTTATAGTAATAGGCTGCTGAAAGGTGGCCTATAACTATATAAAATAAAAAACAAATTATGGCTGTAAGCGTAGATACTGTTTATCAGAGAGTATTAGCAATACTTAACAAAGAACAAAGAGGTTATGTAACACCTCAAGAATTTAATCTATTTGCTAACCAAGCTCAGTTAGATATATTCGAACAATATTTTTACGATATTAATCAGTTTGGCAGAATACCCGGTAATGATACCGAGTTTTCTGATATGCTTAACTTGCTTAATGAGAAAATAAATATATTTGAAGTAGATGCAGATATGACTTATAATGCAGCTACCGAACATTGGTCGCCTCCTGCAGACCTTTATAGAATAGGCACGATAGTGTATAATAATGTTACCACTAGTAAATCATTATATCCTGTACCTAATACAGTAGTTACTACTACCACGCCGATAGAAGCGGAAAGAATAAACTTCAATGAATTTCTGTATATAAATCAATCGCCCTACGCAAAACCCACAAATACAAGACCCGTGTTTGTAGCTTCAGAAGATGGCTACAAAGTTTATGGAGATTCTTTATTAACTACCAATGTAAGGTGTAATTATATAAAAGAGCCAGCTCAAGTACAATGGGCTTACCAAATGGTTTTCGGTGAAGCACTTTATAATGCAAATGAGTCTACTGACTTTGAATTGCATCCTTCGGAAGAAACCGAACTGGTAATAAAAATATTAGAATTCGCAGGGCTTGTAGTAAAAGATATGGGAATATACGGCGTTGCTAGTCAAATAAACGCACAAACTAATCAACAAGAAAAAGCATAATATATGGCATTGATAAATCAAACTCCAGAAGAATACTACTTAGGGCCCGACGGTGTATGGGATAGTAACGATGAGAATTACGGCGATTATCAGTTTGTCAGTATAAGCGATATTATAAACAACTTTATAGTTGCCTATGTTGGTCAAGATAAGCTAATAACTAAAGTAAAAAGAACAGATGTAGCTTATTGGGCACAGCGAGCTATCCAGGAATTTAGTTTTGATGTATTGCCCCAAGATAAAGCAATAGAAATAGAAGTTCCACCTGGGCTGTATATGATATTGCCTCAAGATTATGTTAACTATACTAAGTTATCCTGGACAGACGAGTCTGGAATAGAACGAATAATATACAGAACAGACTTAACAAGTAACCCAAACGCTATTATACAAGATAATAATTATGAATATACTTTTGATAATGACGGTAATATACCTTTGGCAGAGCAATCAGAAACATTAAAAAGATGGAACTCTAGAAGTAATTTTCCTTTAGCGGGTGCCGGCGGAGGTAACTGGGATTTAGTAAACAATCCAGATCTGTTAGCGCTTTATGCTTATGGTGGAAGATACGGTATAAATCCGGAGCAAGCTCAAGCAAACGGGGTTTTTTACATTGATAAAATAAACGGAGTAATTAGATTTAGCTCAGACATAAGAGGCCGAATAGTGACACTTAAATATATAAGTGATGGTTTAGGCTCTCTTGAGGATATGACTGTACATAAGTTCGCTATGGACGCTATAGAAAAGTATATAGCTTACTCTATACTATCAACTAGATCTAATGTACAAGAATATCTTGTAGCTAGGTTTAAAAAAGTTGCTTCGGCGGCAAGAAGAAATGCCAAGATTAGATTATCAGAACTTAAGTCAGACTTAATGGCGCAGGTATTTAGAAATCAATCAAAATGGATTAAACATTAAAATTATATGGCGGAATTAATACACACGTTTACCAGCGGTAAAATGAACAAGGATCTTGACGAGAGGCTTGTTCCCAATGGAGAATATAGAGACGCCTTAAATTTAGAGCTCGCATCTTCAGACAGTTCTCAAGTCGGTACCTTTCAAAATATTAAAGGTAACTTAGAATTAGCGTACAAGACATATAACCCCATTACGGGAGCTCGAACAACTTGGGATAGTGCTTATATATCTAACCTAACCAATGCTGTTTGTATAGGCTCCGTAGTAGATCGTAATACTGACAATATATATTGGTTTATATCTAGTGATGAGGTTAGTGCTATTGCTTACTACAATGATGTTACAAAAGTGGTAGCACCATTAATAGTGGACGCTAATGGTATACTAAACTTTAGTGAAGATTACTTAATAACCGGAGTGAACATATTAGAAGGTATACTAATGTGGACAGACAACCAGACTGAGCCTAAAAGTATAACTATAAAAGATTGGATAGGGTCTACAGATGATTTTTTAACGCATTCACAAATATATGGGCGTGATTTTATTGAGCAAGATACTACGGTAATAAAGAAATACCCATTAAGACCCCCTACAATATCCGTGTCTTCCGTTGCTAGAGAAGACGACGCAGGAAATACTGTTGTTATTGCCACTACTACGTCAGCCACCTTTATGACTGAGGATTCTAATAATAATGCCATTCCAGTTCCTACGGGCACGGCAAAAACATTAACCTGGGCTCAAGGCCAAACATTACCTTTTTATAGGGAAGGAGATGTACTTATACTAACGCTCGCGGACGAAGGCGAAGTAGGTAGCGAAGTTGCAGAAGTAAGGTGTTCTGTAGCTAGCATAATACCCCCTGACGAAGGAGCTTCGCAAACAGGGGCTAATGTTACGGTACTAAGTGTTGGGCCGAGTACTACAGGGGGCACTATTATTGACCCTTTAACTTATAATGTAATACTAGAACAACAAGAGCCTTTATTTGAATTTAAGTTTGCTAGATTTGCCACTAGATGGAAATACAATAATAATCAAGTATCTGCTTACTCTTCTTTTTCAAATATTGCTTTTTTGCCTGGGGAATTTGATTACTCTCCTAAAGAAGGGTATAACTTAGGCATGACTAACAATACTAGGCAGTTAACAATATCTAACTTTATACCTAGCACATTACCGCCAGATGTAAGTGAGGTAGAAGTGCTTTACAAAGCGACTAACAACCCTAATGTATACGTTGTTGATAGCTTTAAGCCCTCTGATACAGCTTGGCAAAACAATACCTTTGAAATAAAAACTGAAATAATAACTTCTGTCATAAGAAGTAATCAGTTATTAAGGCCTTACGACAATGTGCCCCGTAGAACTTTAGCGCAGGAAATAACGGCCAATAGATTAATATACGGTAACTACGTACAGAATTTTACGCTAAGCTCGCCTTTTACAAAAGTACCTTACAAGACAGATATATCCGTGGGGTTATATTCAAAACCAATATCCTCCGACACTACCTTTGTAGGCAGCGTCAATATGGAAGGCAATGCTGTTTTTCCTTCAATTAAAACATTACGCACTTATCAAATAGGTGTAGTTTATATGGATGAGTATGGCAGAAACACGCCTGTATTTACAAGTAATAGCGCTTCATTAGTAGTAGAGAAGGCATCTTCCGCTGCGGCTAATAACATAAGAGTAACCCTAAATGGCAACCCACCTAAATATAAAACTTTAACTGGCTTTGCTGATTTTACACATTACAAGTATTACATAAAAGAAACGTCAAGAGAATATTACAATCTAGCGTTAGATAGGTTTTATGATGCAGAAGATGGTAATGTATGGCTTTCATTTCCGTCCGCAGAAAGAAATAAAGTAGACGAAGATACTTTTCTGATACTAAAAAAAGAACACGATAACAATATACCTGTTTTTGAAAAAAGTAGATACAAAGTAATAGCTATAGAAAACGAGGCTCCTTTGTTTTTAACGCAGCAAAGACTTGGTAAAGGAAATCTTCTTACCAACTTTGGCGGAGGGCAAGGGGCTACGCCGGTAGAAGGGGGCAACGAAGTGCAAGTCAGTAAAGTTGACTTTGACGCTGCTTTTGGAGCAGAAACTCGTACTGAATCTGGTTTACAATTAAGAATAAC
>Ga0208643_1000860_pt1 | contig 18614 bp, 21 predicted proteins | sample VirMetDEL_Nov_12_FD_184516 | JGI IMG/M metagenome (GOLD analysis project Ga0208643, IMG submission 184516) | Aqueous microbial communities from the Delaware River and Bay under freshwater to marine salinity gradient to study organic matter... | ecosystem: Environmental > Aquatic > Marine >... | reverse complement strand
TTATCTAGCTTTTCCATTCTTCTTTCTCGGTAAAGGCCGGAGGTTTTACCCTCCGGCGTCAGACTTAAAAGTGACTGTGTGACTCCTCACCTGTACTAGGCTTCGATTCATCTTGATGCTTCACTTTTACATCTCCTGCACCGATGCTTGCAGCAAATTGTTTTGCAGTCTCGTAAACGCCTGCATCTTCAACGCTGCCTACTCGCTCAATTTCCCAACCGTGCCACTTGCCTTTGTCGTTAGACTCAGACGCGACAGTTAGTCGATAAATCTGTGAGTACATAGGTGGAGTAAACATGCCGTTAGCTCCGGTGAGCTTTACCGACATCATCATGCTGTTCCACTTGCGTGACTTCTTGAGCTGAGTGGACTTCATTACGATTAGCGCAGGGTTTGGAACGCCTGCTTCGTCGAGCATCATCACGTAATGATTTGCTGTGTTTTCGATGTAGCTTCCGCTGTCTGTGTAATCCTTATTGTCGCCCGGCTCGCGATGCGTGCGGGACAGGATGTCACTTGTTGCGGGGTAGATGTTCAGCGGTCCGCCGCTTCCCGATCCACGTGGTGCCCATTCGATATACTGGCGAATGTACGTGCAAGGAATAACCTGTACGCCCTTCTTGCCATCGAATAGCTCGCCGGTGACTGAGTTGTAGATCATGCCGGGGCTTGCGCCGTCGACTTCACCAATCTCTGGCGACATGTTTGTCAGGATTCGTAAGAACGGTAGAGCAAAATCGTCTTGATCCATTTGCTCGAAGCCGCTCTGTGCGTCACCTTCGAAGTTCATCGCTAACGCGACCGCTGTGTTGCCTTTTACTGCTACTTCTGCAGATTTAGCCATGTCTCTTTTTCCTTTTCTCTTTAAGATTTAATGATTGCTTTCTGGCCCATGTAGGCGCCAAACAGTTCGGTTGGGAATTCATTGCCCCGCTCGACCTGCTCCTTCACCCATGCTTTCAAGGTCATGGGTTCTATCTTCTCAGCTTGCTCGGCAGGGTAGCCTTGCGTGCCAAGAATCTCTAACAGACGAGAACAGAGCTCGTCTTCGCCACGTCCGAATCGAACGCTGACAGTGTTCTTAATGATGTCGTCCATGCCGTGATCGCGTAACCACTGGAACGCCTCGGCTCTACGTGCGGCAGAAATACTGGCAGAATAAAAAGCCTTGAGCTCAATCCTGCTGCCGTCTTCCATCACAAAACCTTTCATGCCGACTTGGGTTAAGGCTTCAGGTATAGACTGTTCAGTTAATTTTCTTAGCTGATCCTTTCTTTCTTTCGTGACCGCTTCAAGGTCTTCGACTTCTTTCTCTAACTCTTTAGCTCTTTTTGCTAATGCCGCGATACCTTCGATATCGTCGTCTTGTAATTTTAACGCCTCTGCGTCTTTTTCAAAATCAATCATCGTCGTTATCCCTTCTGTGTGGAAATAAATCGATCTGTATAGGTAAGTACCGGCGCTCCTGCTTGTCCCACTTCAGCGCCTTGTACCGGCCAGAGTTCTTAGCGGCAGCAACTGCAGCTAAAATACTAATGGCGGTTGGGTCACCAATAAACAAGAGGTAGTCGTCGTCACAGAAATCTTCTAGCGCCCGCTTGACTCTTTGAACAGTCGGACCGGACGAGAAAATAACCTGCGCTTGGTTAGGTGGCAGGACAATTTCGATGTCACCGAAATCGGCTGCGGGAATAATATTATGTTTCTGCGTCTCAGAAACTACAAAAACTTTTGCCACTTTCATTCTCCTTTCTGGGTTGTTTCGCAATTGCGAGCCGCTATGATACACTGCGTTGGCTAGTCGGTGTCAACCGAAAAGCAAACCTAGAAAGGAGATAAGCTGTGGAAAACTTGTGGATTGATCGCTATCGGTTTAAAAATCAACCGTTTGCACATCAAAAAAAATATTTAGAACAGTTCTGGAAAAGGCCTGTAGCAGCGCTTTTTGCTGACATGGGTACTGGTAAATCGTTCATGGTCATTAACAATCTGGCTATGCTTTATGACGTGGGCAAAATAAATTCGGCACTTATCATAGCGCCGAAGGGTGTTTATCGTAACTGGGTGGACGAAGAACTGCCCAAGCATTTGCCTGACCACGTGATTCACCGCACGGCGCTTTGGACCCCTAACCCACGTAAAGCGGAGAGGGCTCAGCTCGAAAACTTGTGGGAGGTCACAGAGGATTTAAAGATTCTCGTGATGAACGTGGAGGCCCTCTCGACCACGAAGGGCTTCGAGTATGCAAAGCGTTTCGCAATGTATACCAAGTGTTTTATGTCCATCGACGAGAGCACTACGATCAAAACGCCAACAGCTAAGCGTGCGAAGAACGTCCTGAAGGTAGGGCAGCAGGCCCTTTATCGACGGATCATGACAGGTTCGCCGGTCACTCGTTCGCCTATGGACCTGTACCAACAGTGCGCCTTCCTGTCAGAAGAATGCCTTAACGCGCCAAGCTTTTATTCGTTCCGCGCACGCTATGCGATTCTTGTTGAGAAGCACATGGGCAGCCACAGCTTTAAGAAGATCGTCGGCTATCGCAAGCTCGACGAGCTCAAAGAGAAGCTTGATAAGTTTGCCTACCGCATCACTAAAGAAGAGTGCCTCGATCTGCCTCCCAAGGTATTCGTCAAGCGTGAGGTCGAGTTAACCAAAGAGCAGCGCAAGGCCTACGACGAGATGTCCTCACTTGCTCTGGCCCTGTTCGACAAGGGAATGACGACGACGGTTAACGCCCTGACTCAGATTATGCGTCTGCACCAGATAGCTTGCGGCCACTCTAAACTGGACGACGGGACAGAGATAAGCATTCCAAGCAAACGAATGGACGAACTTTTGTCCGTGGTCGAAGAGACGTCAGACAAAGTCATCATCTGGGCGAACTACCGCCACGACATCGAGGCCATCAAGATTGCTCTGGCAAAAGAGTACGGCATGAACGCCGTCGGAACTTACTACGGTGACACTGATGACGAAGAGCGCAGGCGCGTGGTCCGTGAATTCCAAGACCCCGACAGCGAGCTCAGGTTCTTTGTTGGCAACCCAAGGACCGGCGGATACGGACTTACGCTCACAGCAGCGAATACAGTTGTGTATTATAGTAACAGTTTTGACCTCGAGGTCCGTTTGCAGTCCGAGGACCGCGCGCATCGAATCGGCCAGACTAAGTCTGTGACTTATGTGGACCTTATGGTGCCGGGCACGGTTGACGAGAAAATAGTCAAGGCCCTGCGTTCCAAAATTGACATAGCCAACGAGGTGCTTGGCGAGGAGATGAAAGATTGGTTGATTTAATCCCACTGCGAAAGAAATTTAAATACATCTCCCTGCAACGTCAGGACCTGCCCGAGGGCCGCCGGTATATCTACGGCGAGCAGAAACTACCAAGCGTGACGACTATCCTGTCAGCCACTAAGGCAGATAAAGGAGGCCTTGATGCGTGGGTCGCGCGCGTAGGTGAAGAGGAGGCGGAGCGTATTAAAAACGAGGCGTCATTAGTTGGTACCTATTTGCACGAGGTCATTGAACGGATGGTCGCGTATCGAGACCTGCCCCGCCCGACGAACTGGGAAATGTGTAAGGGCTACGAGCTCGGCTACAAGATTATCAACCGATACTTTCACAACGTGAATGAAATCTGGGGCTCTGAGGTTTCTCTGTTTTATCCGGAGAAGTATGCGGGGACCACGGACTTGGTCGGCGTCTATCGAGACAAGCCTGCCATCATCGACTTTAAGCAAAGCAACAAACCGAAAAAGCGGGAGTGGATCGAGGATTATTTCTGTCAGTTAGCGGCGTATGCTTTAGCGCACGATGAAATGCACGGCACTAAAATCGACAATGCGGTGGTGTTGATGGCGGTCCGATCAGACGGCAGCACTGCGGAGTTCTCCACCGCAGGCCGCGAGTTCCAAGGCTATAAAGACCTGTGGATGCGTCGAGTCGACGAGTTCCATAAGGGTGGTGAAAAATAGGTGTTTGCATTAAGTAGTAAAGTGTGGTACAATGACTACGTCATCTGAGAGATGGCAGTTCTTTAAAATTAATACAGGAGAAAGTTATGGATTATCCCAAGCCATTGAAGCACGAGTGTGGATGCAAAGTTTCTTGGAGGACCTATAAGACAGCAGTAGAGGCCGAAGAAGCAGCGAAGATAGCTTCTCGGGATCGAGAGCTTGATTTAGCCGAGGGCTATGACTTTGGTTACTTATGGCCGGGCGACATCAGTAAGAACGACGACGATACATACACTGTAGTTTGCCCATAAAGAAAAGGCCCCTATTAGGGGCCTTTTTTATGCCAGTCGTTCCTCTGGGAATAACTGCTGCAGCATCTCCCTGCTTTGCGAGTTCACAGGTCCTTGGGCCACGGCAGGCGCAGCAGGAGCAGGAGCAGGCTGCTCTGTACCAAGACCCGGCACGCCACGTGTCGGTGGTGCGCTAGGCATGACTCGAGCCTGAGGCGGCGCAGCAGGAGCATCGGGTTCTTCAACAGGGAATTCTTGCTCGCCTGCGGCCGCACGCGCTGATTGGAACGCGCTTAAGATGAACTGCTCAGCAGAACTTGGAGGCAAGTTAACCGATTCCATAAATTGAACAAATGGTTTTGTTGCTGCCAGAGCCTTAACCGTCTGCTGTTCTTGAGCCGTTCCTGCCTGTTTGACTGCATTAACAAACTGAGGTGAAGCAATTAACCTATCTAGTGCCGCAGTGGTTGTCTCTTTCATTCCCCTGCCGCCAACTATCGCTGACGTAATACCCGCAGCTAGACCCCAACCACCCAACCCTACTGTTGCCCCTGCCGCCTCTACAGGGATACCTATTGCAGTGCGCTTTCCTACCTCATAAAGGCGAGCCAGTAACCTGTCCCCTTCCTCTAAGCCCTTTTGAATAGGCCGTCCTGTACGCACCCTTTGGTCAGTGGATAACTTCACTGCCTTTGAAACACGATAAAGGTCAAATAACTGACGCCTACTGCCCTCTGGCAGGTATTTAAACACGGTGTTCATGGCTACGCGATTACGAAGCAGGCCTTCAAACCATAGTTTATAGCTATTGAAATTTAGCGCGCCGTCTGCCGTAGCTTTACCAAATGCTCCTACTAATCCAGAAGTCACTACGCGCTCACGCATTTCTTCAGGTACATTACCTATTAACCGTACTATTGTGTCAGCGTCGCCCTTAGCTAACTGCTTTATGCTGTTGTTTATGTTGTCAACCATAGACATCGAAAGCTGCTTTCCAAACAACGAGATCATGTCGTTTTCAAGCCCGACTATGGTTCTAGTGGTTGCTTTAGCGGCATCGTATAACTCTTGTTTCCCTGCTTGACCGGCAATGGCTGCAACATCAGAATCTAGAATTCCGTACAACAACTTAGCCATTCCAGTGTCCGCGTTAGCCCCTAACTCGCCCTGTGACCTTGCAGCTTTGCCAACGGTGCGCCTGACATCGTCTATTAGCGTGTACGTGGGGTCGTCAATTGAAACCAATACTTTTTGCCCGCCTACTTTCCCGTAAACTTCTCTAGGCATTAATTTGTTGTAGACATACTGCTCTAAATTAGACAGATCGTTAACGTCGCCGCCTACTTTCTGAATCCTTTCCTCTAAGTGAGCAATAATTTTAGACGGGTTAAAGCGGTTAGCTTCGCCGACACCTTTCCGGAGGTTAGTCCATTGGATTGTTTCAGCGGGATCTAATTCATCTAGCGTGGTACGCATTGTTTGGCGCACTTGTTGGTTTATGCGACTTAGATCTGTTGTTCCCCCAAGCTCTTCGATTAAATCCAACGCTCTTTGGCCAACTTTCTGCAGGCCGACTGTTTCAGCGGCTCCTACGGCAGAAGGTTTTACAGATTTCGCTATTTGAGCAAGCTCTCTAAAGCCTTGGTCCGTGGTGTAATGATCGGGCTGCAAGAAATCTTCAATGCCTAAGCGCTGCGCGGCAGCAAGTACTTTTTCATCAGGTGCAGCCATTTCGGCCATTAAGCGAATGGCCTCTTTATCGTTTTGTGCCGCTCTTCTAGCTACATCAACAAGCTCTTGGTCTGACAGTGTAGGTAGGCCTGTCACGTTGGCGGGCGGGTTGTTTTTGTTTAGCAGCCTACCTATAGTATTTGGAAACCCCATCTTTATGGCAAAACCCAACGCTTTTAACGCAGGCGGGGCAGCACCGGCTAAGCCTACATCGGTTGTTCCAAAGTCTCCTCCTAATAAAGTCTGGAGCCCTTCATAACCTGCTTGCATTCCCGCACTTTCTGCACCCGAACGAATAAGCCCTCGGCCTTTGAGCAAAGAAAATAGAGCGCCTGAAGAAAGTGCGCGTGGGATGTCACTGGCCTCAAAGCCCGGCTTAATGGCATATTCCTGCCCGTTGACCGAGGACCTTAGGATTTGATTCCCCATCTCATCCACTCGAGTGGTAATGTCAGGGAATTGTTCCTTAATCACGTTAGCCATTTCTTCTGGGCGGGCCATCATAGTGCCTACCGCGACCTTTGCCTGCTCAGGGAATACTGTAGACCAAGACTGGAACTCCGGCATCGTTTGCCAAGTGGGCATCCTTTCAATCTCGTCGGTTGTTCTCCGTTCGCCGGTGAAGGTTTCTTTTATACCCCCAAAAAAGCCAACGTCCTCGGTCGGTGCAGGGACAACCGAAGGGGCAACAGCAGCCCCTTCCGCATCAAGTGCCTGCTGATAGGCTGTTGCAACAGTTTCAAATTCAGGCGTGCCTTTCTTATCTTTGTTGGCTACGATCCAACTTGCGTAATCTTCAGCAGTATCCGGCATCGTTAGTTTCCTCGGATAATTGCACTAGCCGCTGACCTAACATCGGTAGTAGGGCTAAACAACGGCACTTCGGTTAATTCAAACAAGTTTAGATTCCTCATCGTATCCTCGTCATCTGAATAGACCGATTTAAAGTGCTCTAAGCGTGAATTATGCTGATTAATTTTGTAGTCGGCTGTTTTGTCGAGGGCATTTAACAGCGTGACAACTTCTTCTTGCGTCATCTTGTCCAATTCCCCTGCGGCAGTTCGTCTAATCAATGCGCGCTCATTTTCTGTGATTTGACCCTGCCCACGCATTGCTTCTGCTGCCTGTAGCTCGAATTGAGCAAGGGTACGCATTGCGTTTACTGTGTTATTTAGCCGCTCTTGGTCCGTTGCGCCTTCTACACCAAGAACACTACCTAATCTATTAACATATAAACGGGCACCGCTTAACGGTCCTGCAAACACAGCGTCTTCCGCTTCTAGTGTAGGTCTGATTAAAGCAATGCTGTTCTTAGTCGACAATGCGCCATTAGCCGCGTTGTAAGAAGCATCAAGCTGAGCACCCGCTAGTTTTCCAACTTCTGCGCCAAGCTTATTTGTACCCATACTTATGTTAGTGCCTGCAGGCGTCCGACCTCCGGCTAAGAAGGGTTTACCTTTCCCGTCCACGCCCCATGCGCCCGCCTCAGAGTCCAAACCCATCACGCTAACTTCTTCCGGCGACAGCATTCTTGCTGCAGGTTCTTGTGTGACCACATCCTTATAGATTTCACCCTGACGCTCACCAAGGGCCAAGTTTCTTTCCTGAGCGGCGGTCCTTTCACCTTGAGCCGCTTGCAGTGCTGCCATCTTAAGCGCTTGCGCCTCTTTGGACATGCCTGCTGCACGTGCGCCGATACGGCCGGGCAATTCTCTTGTAGCACCCGCTAGTCTTGCTGCAGCAGAGCCCTGTAGTCGCTGCCCGTCAGGGCCTACGTTACCGGCATAGCCAAGCGCTGCCTGACCAATGTCAAATAACATCTGCGCCTGCGTATCCTTCGGATCGCTTCCCAATAACTCTTGATACATAGGCAAGCTTGCATCCATACCTGCCTGCAGGGTAGGAACAGTTTCAGGCTGCTGATTCATTATCGCTTTATAGCGTTCTATGGCTGCTGCCACAACCTCAGGCGGATATGCTCCACTATTAGGGGTAACGCCGCCCGGATCAGAGCCTTGTGGCTCCTCGCTACCTTCTTGAAAATACTGGACCATGCCTCCGTTAGCCATCGCCATAGGCGCAGGTCCTTGGTCCATGGGCAGTCCACCAATACCGGCCATCGCAGGTGCAGGACCCGCAGGCATAGGAGGTGGCGCCATTCCGGCCATTTCAGGAGGCATGCCTTGTGGCATAGGTGCAGGCATAGGCGGAGCAGCCGCTTGCTGAGCAAGGACCGACTGCAACAGCGTAAGCACGCCCTCAGGCGTTTCTTCAGCTTCACGGAATCCAACCAGATCAGCGAGCTCCTCGCGGCGTGCGTCTACCGAACGCATGTCACCACGAAGGTTGTTCATGAGGATTTCAGGTGAGTCAGGCGTGCGCGCCATCATCCGCGCCATGTCGGCGTCGTCACCTTCCTCACGCTCTTCGCCTGAGATTTCTTCCATTAACTCGTCGATCTCGTCCATAAAGCCGGACATAATCCCGACGTTTTCGACCTGATCGTCATCAACCATCTGAAGCTTTTCTTTCATTAGAATAACCCTGCTTTCTGTGCACCGGCTGCCGTGGACAACGCGCCTACTCCTAAGCCTACCGCTGTCTGCAGTGGGCTCGCGCTAGGGGCGGTCTGAGCGGTTAGTGCCATTGAAGTGGTTGGTGCGCCACGATAAATGTCTGAAACAAACCCAAGCTGCTGATAAGGCGCCATCGACTCCTGCATCTGAGTTGATCGAATCGCGTCAATCTGAGCCTGCTCATTTTGACGTTCGAGACCACCGAGACCCATCAACAGGCCTGTGTCTGCCGCGCCGAGCTGCTGTGTAGCCTGACCAAGTGCGCCATACTGAGTACCAAGAGAGCCCATCTGGCCGCCAAGGCTGCCCAATGCGCCTGCCTTGCTAATGTCGACTCCTGCCTGCTGTGCAGTCAAACCGCCGATACCCTGTCCAAGGTTCGCGAACTGCATTCCGGCCTGACCTAACGCCTGACCACCGGCCAGTTGGCGCTGCTGCTGAGATTCAAATCCCTGCATTGACGCTTGCTGTGCCTGCGCGTAGTTGTTGGCGTAGTCCTGCATGATTCGCTGCTGCATCAGGTCCTGAACACCGCGCTCGGTTTCAGCGCGCTGAACACCCTCTCGAGTCCCGCCAAAAGCACCTGCGCCCACCGCTTGTGCAGCGGCTCCAGTCTGGGCTATGTCAGCCTGACGGCGCATCTCACCTAGAGCATTTTGTGTTACCTGCTGTTGGTAAGGGTTCATGTAAGAAGCGGCTTGATTTGGGTCATACGCTTGAGCAGAACCTAAGATACCGCCGATACCTTGACCGATGACAGGAACTGCGCGACCCATCATATCCTGAGCGGCTTGATACTGAGCCGTCGTGTCAACAGCGCCTGCGGCTAATGCGCCCTGCTGCGTGAGGTCCATGCCTTGAGTGACGCCTTGAGAGGCTGCTTGGATGTAAGGCTCAAACGACCCTACGCCCTGCTTGGCAAAGTCAATACCTTGCTGCTCAGTGCCTGAAAGCGCTGCGGCCTCAACGGCAGGCAGGTTCATAGGCTGATTGTAAAGCTCTCGAGCCTCGTTAATTAGCCCAAGCTTGTACGCTTCAATTTCTGGCGCTTCACGTACGTACTGGGTTGAATACGTCATATCAACCATTGGCGCGGCCCTCTAAATTTTTCATAAGTGCATACATTTTTTTAGCGCCCTTGCGCCTTGATCCGTTGCCCATGTTGCGTACTGCCTTGGCGGTGAATACAAACTCGCCGTCGCTGAGCATTGCGGGGATGTCGTCGGATGTACCGGTGCCCGGCCCGTTTATATGGCCATTCTTACGTGGGAAGTCAGACGTACTGCCTCCCGTCGCGGCACCGTAGGGACGATACATTTGATACGGCGCAGTTTGCGACATGGTATTTACACCGCCAAAGCTTAGGCCGTAACGCTCAGGGTACTGCTCGAGCAGTCGTTGGCCGGGCGCATCCGTCATGCCTTCAAAGCCGGGCGGTAACTGCGGTTGCTCAGGGCTAAACGCACCTGTTAATCCGGCGATGCCCATTGCACCTATAGCGGCAGGGGCAAGGTCAGATATTATGCCCGGGGTATTGGCCGCCAAATATCTTCCTACGGCCGACGTAGAGTCAGCAGTGAGTATTGCTTCTTTGCTCATCTCAGGAAATTGTTTCATTGTCTTTAAAAGTGCGTTGTCTGCGCCTGCCGCTTTACGCGCAGTGGGCGAGAATGCACTTTTAAAGCTATCAAAGCGACTACTGTCGGGCAGTGTGTCCTTTAGGAATATGTCTTTGACATTTTGTCCAAATGTAGGCGGTGGGGTCAGGGCTGCAGTTTGAGCACTTACCGCAGGTGGACCGCTGACAGCGTTAGTGTACATGTCTGCTGTAACCGCAGGTGAACCGCTGACAGCGTTAGTGTACATGTCTGCTGTAACCCCTGCGTTTTGAGGTAAAGAGGCCACTCCGTTTTGAACTGCAACAGGCATTCCTGTAGGACCGGCAGCAAAGGGCTCCATGGGCATAGGTGTCCCTGCCGCCACCGTTTCTCTTGCCGTTGTTGTAAGATCAGGAAGTGCCGCTGTGTTATCTACAGCGGCTATGGATTCGCTCACCGGAGCACCAGTAGGCGCTGCAGTAGACTTAAATGCGCTTGCTCCTTGGGTCACGCCGCTTACGGCACCGGCAGTTACCGCGCCGATAGCGCCTGCCTTCAGGGAGTCCTTAAGGTTTCTGCCACCAAGCAAAGACGTGCCTGCACCGGCCACAAAGCCCTTAGTGGCGGCAGCCAAAGCAGGAGCGGCTGTGCTACCAAACATTCCGGCTGCCCCTGCTCCGACGGTCATAAAGAGCGCGGTGCCAATAACGATCTTGCCAATAGTAGTGTTGGCAAACTTCTTGACCGTCTTGCCGATCTTCTTAAATAACTTCTTCAGGAAGAACTCAGGCATGCCGGTGGTGGGGTTAGTAGTGCCGCTGCCACCGATACGCCTTAGGATTTGTGCTTCAATTGGGCTAATGTGAGCGACCATTGTGTCGCCGTTACGGCCTGCGTCAGCCATAGCCTTAGCCATTGGGCGGAGGCCTGCGATACCGCCCTTGGCAAAATTCTGTGGGGGAGCCATTGTGTCAGGAGCTCGAAGCTGATCAAGCGCAACCTGTAACGCGCCAAATAGCTGAGCATCAAACGCCTCAGGGAGAAGCTCCTCGTCTACGCCCTGCGCCATGTAACGCGCGCGGATAGCGGCGTAGTTAGCGGGGTCAGAAAGAACCTCATCAACCATCGTATTAAGAAGTGCAAGCACCTCAGGCGGGATTTCCATCTCTTCGAGTTCACGTCTGAACTCTGCAACGGCAATAGGGTCGGCCTGTTCGGCCGCCATGAGCATCTCATTGTTTACTTCAGACGGGGAGACCTGCTTTCGCATCTCTTCTACGGCGGCCATCTCGGCGGCCATATTACCCATTTGGGGAGGTGGGGGCATAGCTCCCTGCATCGCTTCTGCCATGATCTTTTCCTTAAATTTTTAAGTAGGACCACACAGGGTCGCGCGCCCGAAGCGCGAAATTACTACTGATTATCAAGCAATTATTAGTTTCTGTCCACTTCCATATAAGACAGATAAAAATCTACATCTGCCTGACTGCTAAGGACTTTAATTACGTCTGCTTCTTCCATCACGCAGGATACGCCGTTAAAAGCGTCCATCGTGCCGTCTGCGGCTAAAACAGTATTTTCAAGCATTTTGTAAGGGGTTACGCCACCGGTAGGATAAATAGCAATGTCTAAAGTAGTGCTCGCTGTTCCCGTATTGGTTATGCGTAAAGAAGACAAAATAGCCGTGTTAGCTGCAGGGACGGTGTACATAGTCGTCTCAGTAGCCGCGCTTGGTGTCAGATGCTCCCTAAAGTATTTAACCGCCATTAGGCTGTCTCCGCCGAAATCATTGTGGCCGTAAGGATAACCGAAGGTATATCTGGACGAGTAGGACTAGTTCCTGCCACGTAATTCTCTAAGGTCACGAGGTCTCCGTCCGACCACCACGCCATTTCTAAATAACTTGTTTCAGGGTTTGTCACGGTAAAAATGCCGGATATGTCAGCTACAGTATGGCCAAAAGTAGTCGCGTTTTTTCGCACAGGGACATCGTATCGCGTGTTACTGTAGGGGTAGTCTACACCAGTGTCTTTGGCCCAAATTTCCATCTCATGCACGGCATTGTCTGCGTTAGTTCCTTGCAGCCTGAGTCCTATTTGATATTGACCGGTATGATCAAATAACAGTTTAGAGGCCCGTGATCCGTTGACCGTGGTGCTTGCCACAAGCTGAGAGGTAGTCACTACGTATAGACCGACCCCGCCTGTAGTGCCTGAGGACTGTGAAACGATGCGTGTGCCCGCAGTTACGCCAGTTCCCGTTAAAGTCATGCCGGAAAGCAGGGTCCCAGAGGCGACTGCGGTTACATCCATTACGGTGCCTGCCAACCCCGCCCCATCGTCTATTACGCCTGTGAACTCCGCTTCGTGACTGCCTACTCGTATGCCCCGCTGAAATATAGGCGTGTCAAACGTGACGATGTTCTCTAATGTTGTGCCTAAATTCGTCAAATCAGTGTTATTCATCAGCATCGCGTGAGGAAGCTGAATACCATAATCTAACTGAAACCCACGAATGCCCGGCGCCGAACCCTTCATCCACAGCATGGAGGCCGCGACGTTTTGATCAGGTATGGCCGTGTAACTAGAGTTTAGTTGAAAGATGATTTGCTCAAGCGAGCGAACGAGCTGATTAAACTGCTCAGGACTATATTGAGAAGTTGAAGAATTCGGCAGGCGGACGTTCTGTATTTTGCTCATCGCATACCATCCGGCTTAATATCGACTCGTAACGTGCCGTAACGCCACCATGTATCAGCCTTGTCGCTGTTTATCTTGACTGCTATCTGCCTGCCTCGTGCTCTAGTGTCTACCTTTTGAGTGGTTGGGGTCACAGTGTAAGGGTCAAGAGAGCTGGGACTGGCCGAGGCTTGCGGATAAGGACGCAGGTAAAGGTTCACAGTGACATCGCCCTGCTGGTCCTTGAAATCGGGAATAAACCTGTTCATTAGCAACATTGAGTCGCCATCTCCAATGTCAAAATAGCCTGACTCAATATTTGCCAAGATAGCGGAACCATCTGCCTTGTTTATACCGTCCTCTTGGTTGTAAACCAAAGATCTTCCTTGTGTAAGGCCATAAATGGTTGAGATAGTAGCCTCCGTACTTGTTGGCAGATACTCTGTTGCTGCCGGCTTAACGTAGGCGCCTACGTCCTGCCACGCTGTACGACTAAGAGTACCTATAGACCACACGTTCTCAAGGTAATTAAAAACCACACACCGGTCAATATAGTCGCTGGTGTAGCTTGCGTAGAACCATGTTACTTCGTTGAAATCATTGTTCAAGGCAGCGTAGAACTTACTGCGCTGTACCAGATTAATGTCCTTAAACACGTAGTCCTGTACTGTACAGGACATTTTCTTGACGGTGCCATCAAATACAAAGAAAGAGTCGATGCCCATCCAAAAAGCTAGGCCGTTTACATCTACCGCAGCATGTGGACCAGCACATCCACAGTTGGCGGCTAGTTGCTGGAAGCCAAAGGTATATGGGGGTCCTATATACTGCATGCCATGCAGGGAGGTGTCTGTAAAAATCAGAATCTGGCCTCGAGAACGAACAGCCGCCACGATGTAGCTTCCGTCTGATAGACGTTGGCCTCCTGCGGTGTTTGTGGCACTCTCAACAAAAGTGTTGATGTTTTCTTGATCCGAGAACCTAACAAACATGGGGTCTTGGGTATTTGGGTCTCCTATTGTGGCTTCTGATCCAAAGCAAACTAAATGCCTGTCTGGACTGGAAACTAGGGCGTATACACTCTTCGTCGGCGCGCCAGAAATTGGATTTGCACGTACAGCCACACCATCTGTTGTAGGGCTCCATTGATAAATGGCACCATCAACTAACTGCAAGATAAGGTTTTCGCCGTAATTGTCAAAGGTCCAAGTTCTCGACAGAAGGCTTAGGACCAGTGTTTCTGGACGAGGCGTACCAAAAGATCCCGCGCCCCATGTGCCTGTTCCATAGCCGTAGTCATAAAAGCTTACGTCTGAGCCTACGTTGATTTGGTATTTACCAACCACGGATGCGCCGCCACTCCCTGAGTCCCCACTGGTAGCCGCCACAGGAGCCGTTATAGTGTAGGTTGAGGAGTCAATAATGGCGCCAATTTCCCACTCGCTGTTCAGAATATCCGCAGTAATGTCTCCTCCAAGCGAGACAGCGCCAGAATAAATGACGAAACCGCCTTGTTCAGCACCGTGATCAACGTGCGTAACAGTAATGGCAGTGCTCCCTGTCGAAGCAGAAAAAGTAATGTCTCCAGCACTGGAGGTGAGTCGTAGGGGGGTTATGTCATACCAAAAAGCGCCCGTATTGACGTAGACCTTACGGTTTGTACCTACGACAAAATAGGGAATTCCGGGCAAAGACTGCCAAGAAAATGCTTCGCTGGCTTGGCCTACGAGGTAATACTCACCTGATTCAAAGTACGTCCAACCGCCTATCTTTTCCGGCAGTCCATATCTAAAACGGACATTGTCACAATCACTCCATCCACCTTCCGCACCATATTCGGTGTTCTGCTTGTCAATGCCGGGAGCTAATGTAAGTTTGAAAAAAGCCATAGCGGTTACCAGTTTTGTTACAAGTATTTGCCCGTCTCGATCATAGATGCGAGTTCGTGGCTACGGCCCTTTACGTCCAGACTCCATTTGGAATCAAGAAATTCTTTCGCTGCGAGGGTATGGTCCGCCACTTCCATAGCGGCTAGCGCTTTTTTAAAGTTCCGCAGACGTGTGGCACCAAGATTAAAGCTGATGTCTATCATAGCATCTTTTCTAACGTCATCAAGTGAGTTAAACCACGGATATTCCGAGGAAAGTTCTTTCATAACACGTAAGATGTCGTTTTCTAACAGGTAATCTACTTCATCGTCGGAAAGGCCAATTCCCCCGTTAGGATCAACATTTCGCCCAATTCCCAAAGTCCAGTAACCCGCGCTGCATTTGTAGGCCACATGCCTGCCGTTCGTCTTCACTTCGCCCTCATGGCGCTTGAGCATCTCAAGTAGCTTTTGCATTTACTTCTCTCTGCTAACGCCTTTGGTTTTCTCAAAAGTACGCATAGCACCTAAGCCCAACATGCCCATTAGCACTGTAGTCAAAAGCGATGTATCTACTTCAGGGACAATAAACCAGATGCCTAATATTGGAGATACTATGGTGGAGTACAGTAAGGCTAATCCGCATATCCAACCGATAGCCGGTCGCCATCCCGCTACAAACAGGCTCTTATGGGCAGCTTCTACCTTGTTGACCTCAATCTGAGCGGACATCTGCTTATCGGCCATAGTCGCAATCTCGTGCGACAGCTTCTCCCGCAGGTCTTTATCTGGAATTACTTTATCCAAGATAGCCGAGACAGGCCCAATCAGGGCGCTAAGCGAGGCAATCATTTAATTAACCGCTAACACAATAAGGAGAAAAACTGCTAACAACATAGCCATGGTGGCTTGCTCGTCAGTCGCACCCATGAACTTAGCTTTTGTAAACTTGCCTATCACTTTAATGTATTTCATGCGGACTCCTATTTGTCAGCTTTGGTCTCAAGTCGTTTAAAGATCGCACCGAGCATCTCTTTGATTTCTCGTATGTCATCACGGTAATCTTCTTTTGCTACATACATGATGGGTATGGATTTCATGTCAGCATCAATGCGGTCTAGTAGCGCGAACACGCGATTGACTAACCAACCGACAACAAACCCCGCTACTGCTATTGTGATGTTGAACATTACTTGATAATCCATCGCACTACCCTACTACTAAGTTAACCATCCAAAAAATTATACCCATTGTCGCTCCCGTCATTAGGAGGATAAGAGCGCCATCAATTATAAATCTTTTCCGTTTAGCCCTAGCCTCTGCGGCCTCAAGGCGTAGCCTGCGTATACTGCGCCTAGTCTTCATCATCTCGTTGTAGAAAGCCTCACCTGGTCCATAAACCACTATCATCTCTCTGAGTCTGGCCTCCATCTGCTGCGTCTTGTGCTTTGCCATCTGTATTTCTAGGGCTTGGGCTTCTACCGACGAGCCACGCATGAACTTAGGGCCATGCTGATTCTCTTTTTCTATCTCAAGAAGCTTCTCTTTAGAATCAAAGAACTTGCCTATGTACTGTGCTGTATCCTCTATCTCACGACCAGCGTTAACCGCTTTAGTGATCATGTTATAGGCTTTACTGGCACCGGATATACACGCTGTTATGGTTAACGGGTCCATTAGTACGGCCTCACTGTTACTGGGTCTGCCACACGGGGCAAACAATATGCAGCGAGGGCCACGCCTCTCGGCTCGTAATTAAGTGTCCGCTCTACCTTCCCCCTGACGATAGCTGTAGCGAAATAGTTGCACCTATGGACGTCATAAAAATACATGTCCGCAGACTGTATCTGGCCGTTGACCAGTACCATTAACAAAAATAGGTGCGTCACTACTCATACCCTACTGCTCCACAACCTCGGCAGCTTCCAAGGACTCAGTAAGCATCTTCAAAAAAGACTCCTTACCCACTTGTAACTGCTGTAACTGAAAGTTCATGTTGCCAATCTTGCGATCAAGGTCTAAGCAATGATTCGTCATAGCAATTTGTTCTTCAGTAAATGTAGCTGTGTCGTGTTCAACATCGTTTATCGTAATCATTTGAGGCTTGTTGTCTTTGCTCATTAGATTTACTCCTAGTTAAAAGTTAGTTACCACGGAACACCCGAGGCGGTTACAGGATTAACCTGCAAATCAATGTTAGCTTGCAAGTTAGCTTCAGTAGCATCTTTATCTACTCCTTCGGTCCAACACCAGCCCAAAACTTCGGCTTCGGTTAGGTCGGCGTAGGGTACATAACCCGGTGCTTCTGGGTCTGGGTTGAAACCACACGTGCCATAAGCAGACGCTGTGTACGTTACAACATCGCCTTCGCCAGTGGTTTCTTCGGCGTTGCAACGCCAATGCGCGACTATTACAGCGCCATCCATGTCAGAGGGCTGTAGGTCGTACTCTAAAGTTTGAATAGTCCAATTAAAAGTTGTCATGTGTTACTCCGGCTTCGTAGGCCAATTTACTTCGTGAGGGAAGTCGTCTTGGTCGGGCATATCTCGTAGGGCTTGACGGTACGTCGCTATCTCTGCGGGCATTGTTACGTCAGATAGTCCATACCAATCAGTCTCAGCGAGTAAAGAGTCGCGCTTAGTTCGCACGGATTTAGCCGCTTTGTTGTCTACTCTTGTTTGGTAATCTATTTGCTGCTCTGACGTAAGAGAAACAACCGTTTTGGATATAACCCACTCACCGTCGATCAGCACAGGCTCGGCAGAATGTTCCACCCTCTGCGTACGTTCGTCGTATTCAGGTTGTGCTTGATATTCTACAGAAAAAACTCCCCACGCATTAAGCACTGACTCACTCAGCTTTTTGGGGAAAGAAGTGTTTGGGTTGTCTGAGTACAAAAGCCCAATATCGTATGGGTACTGTTCAACCGTGCCGTTATTTATTTTTGCGTACATAATGTTTAACCTTCTACACCTATATTGTATTCAAGTATCATATCTGAAGGGGCACGGAAAACAATATACATTCTTGTGCCATTAGACTTGAAGAATATTCCTGTCGAACTTGTATTGCTATATAATGCAAAGTTTTGGTCATAGCTAGCAGTTGATACGTCCCATGCAGTTGATAATGAGTACTCGCTTACGTCATCTGAGAATGTGTCAACAAGATACATTTTAGTACCATCGGGCTTAAAGGCCAGACCTTGTGGGTCGGTTACTTGAGCACTTACTGAAAAAGCTTGGTCATAGCTAGCAGTTGATATATCCCATGCAGTTGTGAGAGAGTACTCGTTTACGTTCTTCCCAATAGTTTCAACAATATACATTTTCGTGCCGTCAGTCTTGAAGAATATGAATTGGGGAGCGGTTCCTTGTGCACTTACTGAAAAGTTTTGGACGAAGGTAGCAGTTGATATATCCCATGCAGTTGAAAGAGAGTACTCGTTTACTTCCCTCCCAACAGTTCCAACAATATACATTTTCGTGCCGTCAGGCTTAAAAAATACTCCGGTTGGGCCGGCTTCTTGTGCATTTACTGAAAGGTTCTGGACGAAGCTAGCAGTTTGTATATCCCATGCAGTTGAGAGAGAATACTCGTTTACGTCATCCGCATTAGTGTCAACAATATACATTTTCGTGCCATCGGATTTGAAGAATACGTCTTGGGGGTTTGACATCTGTGCCGATAGGTCAAAACCCCCCATAACATATTCGTTTACGTCATCCCCAGATTCTCCAATAACATACATTCCCAGCCCGTCGGGCTTTAAGAATAGTCCGCTTGGGTCGGTTTCTTGAGTCTCTGTTGGAAAGGCTGTGGTATAGCTAGCAGTTGATATATTCCATGCAGTTGATAATGAGTACTGGGATACGTCACGGGGGGTGGTTCGGCCAATAACATACATTTCAGTGC
>Ga0208643_1000858_pt1 | contig 18637 bp, 37 predicted proteins | sample VirMetDEL_Nov_12_FD_184516 | JGI IMG/M metagenome (GOLD analysis project Ga0208643, IMG submission 184516) | Aqueous microbial communities from the Delaware River and Bay under freshwater to marine salinity gradient to study organic matter... | ecosystem: Environmental > Aquatic > Marine >... | reverse complement strand
CCTTTAATGGTAGACCACTTATTAACTCCTTACCGATTGCTTGAACTATGATAATAGGCAAACTAGATAGAAAGTTAAAACTATATACACAGACTTACTCTACTAACGCATATGGCGAGAGAGTAGTGTCTGATAATAGTTATGTTACCATTTATGCAGACTTTGACTTCAAAGGTGGCAACACTAACTTCGATGCTGATGCCTTAATCAATGACGAGCGTATAGAGTGCCTAATAAGATACAGAACAAACATAGGAGTAAGTCCACAATACTTTATCTCTAATGGCTCTACTAATTATTCTATCAAGAGTATTAAGGAAGTAGGTCGTAAAGACGCTATGGTGCTTCTATTAGAGAAGAATGACGTAGTAGATTTATCACAGACAGCTCCTAATCAATTTGTCTTTACTATTGACACAGAGAATACATCTAGTGGCTCTAGCTTGAACACACAATTTATGATGCCATTGGTTAGTAGTGGTAGTTATAACGCTGTAGTAAACTGGGGAGATGGCTCTAGCGATACAATAACAAGTTACAATCAACAAGAGGTTACACACACTTATAGTAGTGCTGGACAATACGAAATAAGTATAGAGGGAACGTTGCAAGGTTGGCAATTTAATAACGCTGGAGATAAGCTTAAAATGCTTGACGTAAAACAATGGGGAGTCTTAGATTTATCTACTAACGCTGCGTTTTATGGATGTACTAATTTAGATGCTAGTGCTACAGATGCTCCTACTGTTTCTAGTACATCTTTTTATAGAATGTTTAGAGAATGTACTAACTTTGACGGAGCTATAGGTAATTGGGATGTAAGTACTATAACAATATTTGAGCAAACATTCTTTAATTGTTCTACATTTAATAAATCCTTAAATAGTTGGAATGTTAGTAATGTTACGACTTTTTATGGAGCATTTAGAGGTGCTAAAAGTTTTGACCAAGATTTAAATTCTTGGGACACTTCTAATGGAGAGACTATGTATCAGATGTTCTATGATTGCTCACAATTCAACGGAGACATATATAGTTGGGACACTACTAATGTAGAAAATATGCAACAAATGTTCTACAACTGCGACTTATTCGACCAATCTCTAGCAGCGTGGACTATTGCTAATGTTTCTAACTTTACTAACTTTATGCAGAACGCTACTGGTTTATCTACTTCTAACTACGATGCAACGCTAATAGCTTGGGCTGCTGGTGTAGTAGATACTGGTATAAGTATAAACTTCGGAGGCTCACAATTTACAGAGTCAGCTTATGCTTCAAGATTCAGCTTAATAGAGGATGATGGTTGGACTATTATTGATGGTGGTATATTTGACCCAACACCAGCCGATTACATAAGCATACTAACAACAAGAGTAGTAGCTGCTGGAGGAGTAGTAGAGAACACTACAGACAGCCAAGCATTCTTACAAACATTAAATGACATAAGCTAATGGCAGACGGACTATTAAATAAAGCGAGTATAATCTTAACTCCTACTGGTTACAAGGCTGGTACGCTTTACAACGTAGCACCAATAGACGAGCCTTATGAGGACTTTGACTTTGCTAGAGCTAGTGTAGCTAGTCGAGTTAATTCTAGTGGCTTAGTCGAGATGGTAGGTAGAACTCTAGGTAGTGAGTTAGTTGTCAATGGCAATTGGTATTCTCATAGAGGGGCTTATTTTGAGATAACAAATGATTTAATATATATAGAAAATGACGGAAACACTTATGGAGGTATAGAACAATCTTTTAGTGTTTCATCAGGTAAAAACTTTCAGTTAAAATATACTGCAATAGAGGGAACTACAAGTACTGATTGGAGAGTAAATATAGGCTCATCACAAGGTGGTACAGATTTATATTCTAAAGGTCAAATTTTAGACTTTACTGAAAATACCATAATTACATCTACATCAAGTGAAATATGGATAAGAATTTATAATAATACACCGACCATAGGGGATAACTTTTCAATAGACAACGTATCAGTCAAAGAAATAATAGACACCAACAACATTCCAAGAATAAGCTATGATAGTAATGGAGATAATGGTCATATATTGTTAGAGCCTACTTCTACTAATCTTATTACTTATAGTGAGGATTTTAGTGATAGTAGTTGGAATTTAGATTTTGCTGCTTCATATATAACAAGAACACCTAACGCAGCTACATCTCCAAGTGGAGAAAACAATGCAACTAAATTAATAGCTAATGACACAAGTAGAGACCCTAACAATTCTTATATAGGAGCATCTACAAGTGCATCAGCACCATATTCTGCAAGTATTTTTGCTAAAAAAGCCGAGTATGATTATTTAGTATTAGGCATTGGTAGTTATGGAGGTGGATATTACGCAATATTTAATTTATCTAACGGAACTATTAGCACATCACCAACAGCATCAGGAACTACAGCAAGTATAGAAGATTATGGTAATGGTTGGTATAGATGTATAATAACTACTACCAATACATCAGGAAGTGAAGTTTTATTTACCACTCCTTCAGTAGATGGTACTTTAACAACAGACTATACAAATACAACTAACGGAGTATACGTTTGGGGGGCACAACTAGAAGAACTATCCTACGCTACATCGTACATACCAACATACGGTAGCACAGAGACAAGAGCTACAGAGACTGCAACTGGTGCTGGTAGTGCTGACTTAATAAACTCAACAGAGGGTGTGTTATATGCAGAGATAGCTGCTTTGGCTGATGGAGGAGATACTCGAACTATTACTATTTCTTCAGCAGCAAATAATAGAATTACATTATCATTACACTCAACCACAAATAGAGTTCAATTTTATATAGCTATGAATGGATATGTTAATACTGTTGATTTAGATGCAACTGATATTAGTCAAACAAATATGAATAAAATAGCTTGTAAATTTAAAGCTAATGACTATGCTTTGTGGATTAATGGGGTTGAAAAAGATACTAATACAACACAAAGTAATACTGTACAAAGTGGAACATTGAATAGTTTAAATTTTGATATTAATGGAAGTAATAACTTCTACGGTAAAGTCAAAGCAGTAGCAGTATTTAATGAGGCTTTAAGTGATAGCGAACTAACACAACTAACAACGTAATGAGTTTAAGATTAACAGAAATATGCTACCCAGAGGTAAAGAGTTACTACATTGTATGGAACGATAGCGAGGCGATAGTATCCTATGGAGTGATAGAAACCTATCAATGCTTAGAGACTAAGTGGGACAATGTAGACTTATATATTAAGGAAATAGATTGGATAAACATATTAATAGATAACGGTATTAACCCTTTTCCAGAGCAATAATGGCAATAGGAACAAGTAAAATATTAAGAGGTAATCAAGGTGGTCACGCTGGTTTTGTTACAGCTACCATTGATGAGAAAGAGCTGAAGTCTTTAATTAAGGACTTAGAGAGTCTTAATATGTCTGATAGTAAAAATAAGACACTACTAAGACAAGGAATGCGCAAAGCATCTAAGCCAATTCTACAAGAGCTTAAATCTATTGTTCCAGTTGAATCTAAACAACTTAAAAAGTCTTTAGCTATAATCAACGGAAAGAATGTAAAAGGTAAGCCACCGACGGTATATGTAGGACCAAGAGTTAAAAAATCATTTGCTAGTAAAGAGAAGTCTGGTTTTTATTTCTATTTCTTAGAGTATGGATTTAGAGGTATTCCTGGACTAAGAATGTTAGATAAGACTGCTGCTAGTAAAGGTAACACAGCTATCAATAGTGTAATAGGAGAAATAAAAAAACTCATTGACAAAAGAATGAAGTAATGGAGATAGGAAAAGTAATATATAATATTTTAAGCAACGACTCAAATGTTGCTCCTTTAGTTACTACAAGTGGCAACTTAAGAATCTTTCCTAGTCGTTACAATTTTCCTACAGACGTTAAGTTACCTTATATAACTTATCAGATGTTTGCAGATGAGCCTAACAACACTAAGAACGGAGTAAGTACTTATGACTATGTAAGAGTACAGATAAGCATTTATCACAATAGCTACGCTGATATGACAACTCTAGCTGGTCACGTTAGAACAGCTCTAGACTACGTTAGTGGCACTTATAGTGGTGTAGTAGTAGACAAGATATTTTACCAAGACCAGAACGAGCTTTACGATGATAGTGCTGGTTCTATTGGTTTATATGGTATAGCACAAGATTACAGATTTAACATAAATAGATAGATATGTATAAAGTAAAGATAAAAAAAGACATTGAATGTAGAGGAGTAGAATACAAAGAAGGCGAATCTTACGAGGTTGGTCGTGTTGTAAGAAACTTTTTAAAGTTCAATGATGCAATAGATACAACAAAGAAAAAGTCTAAGAAGAAGGAAACTTCTGAGGATTTAGATATTAGCTAATTTATGAATTTAAAATTTTAAAAAATGATTTTTAACGGAACGGATTTAATCCTAAAAGTTTCTCCTAGTGATGGAGGAACGGAAGCGAAATTGATGCATTCTCAGAATGTTTCACTTTCAATGAATGTAGATACAATAGACATCTCAACTAAAGACTCTAGTGGTTTTAGAGACTTACTAGGTGGTCAAAAGTCTTTCAGTCTTTCGGCTGATGGTCTAATGGACTTCGCTGGTGTAGCTGGCGATACTGAGGTAGATGAGTTATTTGACCAAATGTTCAATAGAACTGCTGTAACATTTACATTCGGTTTATCATCTCCAGCTACTGGAGACTATACTTATAGTGGCTCTGGTTTTATTACATCTCTAGAGGTTAGTGGTGGTACAGAAGATGCCCCATCTTATTCAGTCTCGATAGATGGAAGTGGGTCATTGACTCAGAATGATATTTAATAATTTCTTTGTTGGTTGGGGTATGAGCTTAGGCTCTGCTCCAACTGACATAATTTAAAACCAATAAAGATATGTACGAAGTAGTTATAATAAATGGAAAGGATTACCCAGTAAGATTTGGAATGAACTCGTTGAGGTTATTCTGTAAAGATACTGGAAGAAGTTTAGCTGACTTAGATAAGCTAGGAGATGGAATGAGCTTAGATGATGCTTGTTATCTAATCCTAAACGGAATAAAAGATGGTTCACGAGTAAGTGGACAAGAATGTTCTTTAAGTGTTGATGATGTCGCAGACTTGCTGGACGAAGATTTTGAGGCACTAAATAAAGTGCTAGAGATATTCTCTACTCAATTCTCTGCTAAATTTGAAACGGAGGGAAACGACAAAGCCACGAAGAAAGTGGCGAAGAAAAAGAAGTAACTTGGGATAAGTTAGAAGCTATAGGTTATGGCTTCGGATTACTGCCTAAAGACTTTTGGAGTTTAACTTTCCACGAGTTTATCTGTATGCAAAAAGGCGTAAATGATAGAGTAGAGAAAGAACAGCAATGGGAATGGGAGAGAGTGAGATGGTTGGCTTGTGTTAATTTACAGCCACACACTAAGAAAGGACAAAACCTAACTCCTCAAAAACTGATGAAGTTTGAATGGGAGAAAAAGAAAGTTAAGACCGACATCGAGAAACAAAAGAAAAGGGCAGAATATATTAAAAAGAAATACGAATTGTTAAACAAAGACAATGGCTGAGAAAACATTAAGCGTCAAATTATCATTAAACGATAAGCAGTTCCAAAGTGCTTTAAGAAAGTCTACTAATAGAATGAAGAAATTTGGAAAGTCTATGCAAAGGACTGGACAAACTTTGAGTAGGAATTTAACTTTACCTATTGTAGCTTTTGGTGGTTTAGCAGTTAAAGCATTTGATGAACAAATAAAAGCTGAAACTAAACTTAGAACAGCTTTAAAAGGTAATACAGAGGCTTTTGAAAATTTAACTGAACAAGCTAGAGAATTACAAAAAGTAACTTTGTTTGGCGATGAAGCTACTATAGAAGCACAATCTTTTTTGGCTCAGTTAGGATTAACAGAACAACAAATTTTAATGATTACTCCAGCTTTGCAAGATTTTGCAACTGGTATGGGAGTAGATTTAAAAACAGCAGCTTCATTAGTAGGTAAAACAATAGGAACTAGTACTGATGCTCTAAAAAGATATTTTGATACTGGATTAAATCCAGCAATGACAGCACAAGAAAAAGCTATAAAACTTACAGAGACATTAACTGAAAAATTTGGGGGTCAAGCTAAAGCAATAGCTACAGAAGGACTTGGACCATTACAGCAATTAAGCAATCAATTAGGAGATGTTAATGAGCAACTAGGGGAAATTATTCTTGAAGGTATTGAGCCATTAAAAAACATTTTACAAGTGTTTGCTGATACTTTACAAGGTACATCTAAAGAAACTAAAGAAAGTGTAGTAGCTTTTGGTGGATTAGCTGCTATCATTGGTCCTATATTGTTTATTGTTGGTAAAATGATTACAACATTTGCTAGACTTAGAAAGTTCTTTTTAGGTAGTTTAATTCCAGCACTTAAAGTATTAGGAAGGGCATTAGTAGCTTTAACTCCACAAGGTAAAATTATAGCTGGTGTAATATTAGCTGCTCAAGGTATTTATACCTATTGGGATGATTTAGTAACTGTCTTTGATAATGTTAAATCATCAGTTGAGAAATTATTAGAAAAATTAGGACTACTTAAAAAGGAAGAAGATATAGCGTTAGATTTTTCAATACAAGACCAGTCTGGTCAAGTATTTACTATTGAAGAACTAAGAAGAAGAACAGCAGCTTTTAAAGGAACAAAGATTGTACCTAAAAAACAATTATCTCCAGAGGAGAGAGAGGGTAGAGCTAGAATGGCTAAAGGTAAAGCTGAGGCTTTAGCATTACCATCAATAGAGCCAATAAAAGCTATGTCAGTAGCTTTAAAAGAAGTAAAAAATGATTTTGCTACTTTAGAACCAATAGTAGAAGATTTTGAAGAAACATTATCTGGAATGGATATTGTAGCTTTAGAAATGAGTCAAATATTTGTAAGTTTTGGTAATGTTTTACAAGGTACATTTGCTCAAGCGTTACAGAGTTCAGATGGTTTTTTCACTTCTTTTATTGAAGGTGCTAAAAGAGCAACTAAGGCTTTACTAGCGCAATTAGCTGCAACTGCTGCATTAAATGCTATTATAGGTGGTTTAGGAATAGGCAAAGCTTTAGGATTTTCTAACATAGGTGGAGTAGGTGGCTTAGGAGATATGCTAGGAAGTGTTTTAGTTCCATCATTTGCAACTGGTGGAATTGTAAGTGGACCGACTATAGGACTTATGGGAGAATACGCTGGTGCTAGAACTAATCCAGAAGTCATCGCTCCATTAGATAAATTAAAATCTATGATAGGAACGAACGGAGGCTCTACAGAAGTATTTGGTACAATAAGTGGAGCTGATATATTACTAAGCTCAGACAGAGCAAGAAAGAATAGAAATAGAACAAGAGGTTACTAATGGCAATAGATACTAGATTAGTAGGAGAATTTCAAAGCGATAGAGGCACTTATTACAAAGTCTCTATAATTGACACACAAAGCTCTACAGCTACTCAATATGATGTTGAGGTGGCTGATAATGGTTTTGACTTAACATACCAAACAGATACAGACGATAGGTTTACTGGTCTTATCCCATCAGAAGTTAAGTTTACTATGTTTGTAAATGACCCTAATAATAGTGCTAAACAAAGTATCTTAGACTCTATAAGAACTAGCGAATATAAAAGGTGGCAATTAAAAATAGAATCTTCTACTAATGGAACTACATATAGTCTGTTTTGGGCTGGTAATTTATTAAACGAGATAAACCCAGAGGCTGACGAATCTCTGCCAAGACAATTTACACTTACTGCTATTTGTGGTCTAGCTGCTTTAGAAAACATACCATTTAATGAGGATGTAGCTTATGATTTCAATTTAGCTTACTCTTGTTATCGTTATGTATTTAACGCTATAAACACAGACATTAACACAGATAACAACTGGGCAACAGATGACCGATTTATCAGAACTATGGTAGATTGGACTAATTCACAAATACCTAGAAACAGCGCAACAGACCCACTAAACAACACTCGTTTTTTAGCTGCTTCTTACGCTCCAGTAGACAACAATGGAACAAGACAAGCAGATACAGCATTTAAACTGTTAAATCAAATATGCAAAGCCTTTGGAGCTAGATTGTTTTTAAGTGAAGGTATTTGGTATTTTATACAAGTGAATACCTACGAAGAAATGGATAGTGCTGACCAATATTATAGAGACTATAAGAAAGGAAACAACGGAAGCACACACACTCCAGACTTCTATGGTTCTATAGACCTAAACACCTCAGAAGATGGCACAAACATAACTAGATTATCTGGTAATAAGTTTGACTATTTAGGTATTTTGAAAGAAGCAACTTTAAACTACGAAATGTTTCAGAGTTATGATTTACTACCTTTAACAGTCACTAACGCAAGTGGCACAAGTAACACCGTAAACAATTCTTTAGTAGCTTGGAATGGTTGGCACAGCACTGGTCTAGGATTTAATACTGACTCTGGTATTTATGGAATAAATGATTTAAGTACATCTGCTCATTATGCTTCCTACTATATGGGAGAGCTTGAGCTTTTAGATGGTCAGACTATAAAAGTAACAAGAACTTTTAACAGAGCAATAAATGCTACATATGCAAACTGGGGATTTACTGATAATCAATCTATTTTATTTTATCATAGATTAAAATTAGACGATGGTGCTGGAGATGTTCGCTATGCTCGTTCTACTTATACTAATGGTGGTCTAGCACAATGGACTACTAATGATGTTTGGGGTAATGCTCCAAATTACGCTGTGCCTTATTCAATTTTTGGAGATTCTGGTTTGTTTAATGCCACACCTATTAATGAATTTATATTAAACTTTGAGACTGCTCAAGTTCCTATTGGAGGAGATTTATATTTTGAATGCTATGCAAAAGTATATTATGACTATGGTAATAGTACAGACGTTGCTGAAGATGGTACAGAAATAACATCTGCAACAGACCAAGCTAAATTATATATATACTCAGCTCCAGAAAGTTCTAACATACAGATTTTCCAATCATATATAGATGGAGAAAGTACATCGATTCAAAAGTTTGTAACCTCTCAGAATATCACTAATGGATTAACTTATGAGGTAGGAGACTTGCAGATTGGCTCTGGGCCAACTGCTACAAATGTTGGTAGATTACAATGTTATAACAATACCTCTTGGGATGATGGCACTAATATAACTTGGGAAGCCTACGGAGGTGGTAGTGGTAAAGCTATCTCTAAGCTGTTGCTTAGTGAGATAATGGCTGGACAAAATGAAGGAGCTAGAGTATTTGATGGTGCTTTAAAAATATTGACTAATAATGTAAGCACTAACGGCTATAAATTTCATAATGGAATTACTATAGACAGTTCTTTATTTGTGCCTTATCAGACAACATTCATAGCCAATGAAGATACTTGGCAAGGCGAATGGTATGAGATTAATACTAATACTACAACTCTAACAGATTCAGTAGAGGCTGAAACTATAGACACTAACAACACAATAAACACTAATAGCTGGTAATGAGTTTACAAGGATATTTAAATAATCAAGTCTTAGCTACGGTTTCTGTTTCATCTACAACAGCTACTACTACTTTTTTACAGATATATAGTCCGACTATGTTAATGGCTACAAGTGGCGAAACAGTAAAAATTATACATAAAGGCACTGGTAGAGAGTACAACGTGACTTTAACATCTGACTTAACTACCACAAGCACTAGACTAGAGTTTAGTTCTACTACATTTGATACAATAATACCAGAGGGAAGCATTATAATACAATCTAACCTAGATAAATGGGACACTATATTCAGAGACTATACTATAGTAACTCATAAACTTTTTGAGGTAGGTAATACACACGCAAATACAAACCTAATCAATCCACAATATCCAACAGACATTTCAATTAATGCTGGTGCAGTTTGGTCTGATGGAGATACAATATCTAACGAGGCTACTGTTTTTAATATATTTAGAAGTCCTCATAATGGCTGTAAAATAGAGAGAATTACTTGGGATGTTCAGACTGATTCTACTACTGGTCATAACGGAGTTTTTGAGTTATGGAAAAAACCTATAACAGAGAACGGAACTACATCAACAGACATTTCATTAGTAAATAAAATTGCTTTTACTTCACAAAATGATATTAACTATGTATTTAATCAAGATGTAGAACTAACAGAAACATTAAATGCTAACGATTGTCTTATACCAGCTTTTAGAAAGACTGGAAGCACTTCTAGTAGTGATAAATTTTATGCAACAATAACGCTTTTAATAAGCACAGACCCACGACAATAATGAAAAATATGATAAAAGAAAATGCTGATGTTCTAGGCTTAAATAGCGTATCACTATCAATTAGCTTTACAACTTTACACGAGATGCTACAGATAACTCTATTAGTAGTCTCTATTATATATACTATAGACAGATTTATGTATTACAGAAACAAGAGAAAGAATGGCAAAGGTAATAAGTAATAACTTTAGAAAGAAACCTAAAGTAAAACGTAAGGGAGTACACTCTAAGAACCTTAGTAAATCACAAAGAAAAAAACCAAGCAGAGGACAAGGATGAAATTTGATATTTGGAAAAAAAGCATAGATAACATAGAGAAAGAAATGGCATTGAAATATTTTAAGCTAAGTGAGTTTGACTCTCCAGACTCTAAAGGTAGTGGTAAGAATATGACAAGAGATTTTCTCAAGAAATTAGATAGAGCTAGAGATATTGCTAACGTACCATTCAAAGTATCTTCTGGCTTTAGAACACCACAACACAATGTTAATTTAAGAAAGCAAGGCTATAAGGCTAGTGCTAACTCAAGTCATTTAAAAGGCTGTGCTGCTGATATAATATGCAAAGATAGTGGAACTAGACAAAAAATAGTAAACGGTCTTATAATGGCTGGATTTACTCGTATCGGCATAGCTGACACTTTCATTCATTGTGATACTGACAAAGATAAAAACGATGCTATATGGCTATACTAGGAAACATACTTGGCAACTTATTAGGCAAAGCTGATACAATCATAGACGAATGTATCACAAGCAAAGAAGAACGTATGCAGTTAAAAAACGAACTGCAAAAGATTATCCAAGAGCAAGAGGCTCTAATAGAACAAGAAGTAACTAAACGATGGGAGTCAGATAATTTACAATCTAGTTGGCTCCCTAGAAACATCAGACCATTAGTTTTAGCTTGGCTTGTAGTTTCTACTACTTTGCTTATATTTATAGATGCTGGAGTAATTGACTTTATTGTAGAAGATAAATGGGTAGACTTATTACAGATAGTTTTGATAACTTGTATAGGCGCTTATTTTGGTTCTAGAGGATTAGAGAAAATCAACAAAAAATGAAAGACTTTAAGAGGTATAGACTTAAAGAAGATGAATGGAAATTAGTAGACGAATATAGAAACGACAAAAAAAGGCAGTCGTTACTAGCTGATGAATGTAACGAAGTTGGTATAGATGTAGGCTCTGTTTCTCATTATTGGTATAAGAGCCAAAAGTTCTCAATATTTGCTAAACCTAATGAATATACTAAAGATGATTTTTTACAATCTATTGAGGAGCTTATCTCACAATACTCTCCTAAATATCCCTCCATTGATTATCCTATTAGACAAGATGGTCACCTACTTATAATCAATCCAGCAGACGTTCACATTGGTAAATATGCCGATGCTAGTGAAACTGGAGATGAATACAATATAGACATAGCTAAGAACAGAGTAAGAGATGGAGTCAAAGGTATTCTAAGAAACGCTGAGGGCTATCCTATAGAACGTATTTTGTTTTGTATTGGTAATGATATACTACACACAGACAACGTACAAGGAAACACAACAAAAGGAACTCCACAAGATAAAGACGGTAAATGGCATAAACACTTTACAGAGGCTCTAGAGCTTTATGTTGAGGTAGTAGAGATGTTAATGCAGATAGCTCCAGTCGATTGTGTACATTCTATGAGTAATCACGATTATATGTCTGGATTTCATTTAGCACACGCTCTAAAGGCTTGGTATAGAAATACAGAAGCTGTAAGCGTAGATGCTGAACCAATGCACAGAAAGTACTATAAGTATAAGAATAGTCTAATAGGATTGACTCACGGAGATGGTGCTAAATTGCCTAATTTACCTTTACATATGGCACAAGAACAGCCTAAGATGTGGGCAGATACTAAGTATCGTTACTGGTATCTACACCATTTACACCATAAGCAACGCTATAAGTTTATGACTAGCTTTGATAATATCGGTGTAACTTGTGAATTTTTACGCTCTCCTAGTGGTAGTGATGCTTGGCACTATCAAAAGGGTTATACTGGTAGTATAAAAGCTGTAGAGGGATTTATCCATAATGAATTTGGACAAATAGCACACTTAACTCATATTTTTTAATATATTTGCAACGTTTTTGGTTAGAAATAATCGTGATTAACTTGTTTATTAGTTTGTTACTAGGGGATATTTTAGCGAATATCCTCTTTTTTTATGCCTATATTTAAAAAACTTTAACATTTTTTTACTCTAGTAAACTAAAAAAAATACACTTTTTTTGTTAAAAAGTTTGCACAGAATAAAAAAGCGTTGTATATTTACACCATAATTAACAAACTAAAACACAAAACAATGACAATTTTCGCAAACACAAAAAACGGAGAACAAGTACAAATCAAATTATTTGGAAATTTAACAATGATTTTAAATTATATTGAAAATTACACTGGTAATGATTTAGGTAACGATATAATTTTAGAAGATTTTATAACAGACTTTGAAGAAACTGGAGTAATTTTAGAAAACTAATAACAATGGGGAGAGCAATCTCCCCTTTTTAAAACAACTAACAATGCAAGATTTACACAAACCAACTTACCTAGATGCTAAGATGGAGCTTGGAACACAAGTTCAATTCTTTAGCTTTACACTAACTCAATTATGCTCTTATTTAATGGTTTTAGCGTTTCTAACGCTACTTCTATTGAATTTGATACCAACATACTACACAGAGGTATTAAGCCTTTATACTGGCTCTTTTATCACTATGGTAGTATTTTACATTAAATACGGAACTAATTAAAATCAATAAATATTATGGAAAAAGTAGTAAAATCAGTAAAACAAGTAGGAGATTTTGAATCTCAATACGGACACTTCTACAAGTGGCTATTAGAGTTTGAAGATGGATTTAAGGGTGAGTACCTATCCAAGACAGAAACTCAAAACAAATTTATAGAAGGTCAGACAGCTTCAATAGAAGTAACTACAAGAGAGTACAACGGTACTACAATCAACAAGATTAAACCAGCTTCTACTTTTCAAGGTGGAGGCAAAAGCTATACACCAGCTCCTAAAGACAATAAGACACAAGAGTATATCATTAAGCAGAACGCACTTACTAACGCTTGTAACATAGTCGGAGAGGCTGATATTCCTAAGATTATAGAAATAGCTGACGCATTCAAAGAATACGTTTTAAACGATGTTAAACCAAAATCAACAAACAATGGCACAGACTTACCTTTTTAGTAAACAATCACGAGACGAAGTATATGACCACGATACCAGCTACTGCTTTAGATTAAGACGTGGCAAAGGGTGGTTACACTTAAACAAGAAAGCAACAGAGCTAATTGAACACGATGACCATTTTGAACTAAGACTAGCAGATTGGTATATAAATGTAGGGGATAAATATATCTCTGAAACAATAATCAGACAAGAGCAATGTCAAGAGCTTCAAGAATGGTATTTAAAACAAAAACAATATGAAAAAGAAAGAGCGAATAGATAAGATACTTAAAGAATCTCATCTTATAATTAATGCTGCTACTGGAACTGACATCAGTAAGACTTGCAGAGAGAACGCTAGGAGAGAATCTAGGAAAGTATTAAGGAAGCTAAAAGACTTAGCTCCAGAGATTTATGAACGAGTAAAACCAGAATTTGATGGATAAATTAGATAGAATAGTAGAGACAGCTTGTTACATTGGTAACATATCCACAAAAGATTTTAAAAGTAGGTCAAGAGAACGACATATAGTAGATATTAAGCGTATGACATACGCCATAGCTAGAGATGTTCTTAGAATGCCTTATCTACATATAGCAAAGTATTTTGAAGTAAATCACGCTACTGTAATGCACCACTATAAACTGAATATGCAGTTAGTTGATACAGATACTTATTACTTTAAAAAATATAATACTATATTGCAGATGGTAAAAAGTGACTTAAATGTAGTTGAGGTAGAGGAGCTGATGGAAGTCATACAACGATTACAAGCTAATAAAGAATCGCAACTAGAATTGAAAGAAAAATTAACCAAATTTTATAACAAAGATGAAAACGAAATTATCACAGAAGGACAAGGTGCTTAGACATCTTAAAGAGATTGGACCAATAACTCCAGTACAAGCATTTTTTGACTATAGCATTATGCGATTAGCAGCTGTAGTATTTATTTTAAAAGATGAGGGATATAACATATCCACTACTATTCTCAAGTCAGAGAATAAGTTTGGAGAGCCAGTTAGTTACGCTCAATATAAAATAGAAAATGAAGCGAATTAGAGTAGAGAAGTCTAAGAACTTTACCACAATTAACAATGAGTTTATATTTAATAAAAACTTATCGTTAAAAGCTAAGGGATTGCTATGCCATCTCTTGGCTTTGCCTAACGACTGGAAGCTATACGTTGAGGAAGTAGAAAAATGGAGTACAGATGGCAAGTCTGCTATCTACTCTGCGTTTAAAGAGCTGACCTCTAACGGCTATATGAAACGAGAGCAAACAAGAGAGAAAGGTAAGATAGTAAGCTGGGATTATATAGTCTTTGAAAAACCACATACCGATTTTCAAGAAATAGAAAATCAAGATGTAGAAATTCTTGATGTTGAAAATCGACCACTACTAAATACTAATAATACTAAATACTTAAATAAACTAAATACTAATAATACTAAAACACAAAGGGATTATCCGTTTGAATTGAATTTAGAGGCTTGGAATTTATGGAAAGAATTTAGGAAAGAACAATTTAGAACTACTTACAAACCATTAGGAGAAGCAGCAGCTATATCCAAGCTATTAAGAATCTCCAACAACAACAAAGAACACCAGGCGCAAATTATCCAGCAGTCTATTGAGAATGGATGGAAGGGATTATTTGAGCTAAAAACAGAAAAACAAACCAAAGTTCAAAAGATACTTAGCAACTATCACAAAGGACTAGAAATGATAAACAAAGAACACAATGACTAAAGAACAAACAGCAGAACTAAATCTCTTAATAGCTACCTTTAGGTGCTTTAACGAGCAATTATACAACTTGAAAGGCGCACACGCTGGAATAGTAAAGCTAAAATTCAACAGACTTTTAAAAGTAGCTGCACAATATGAGAGAGAAATACTCCAATGGACTGAGGGTAGTAAAGAACTAGAGCTGATATATGACAGCCTAATGGAAGTACTAATAGAAGTAAAAAAACAAGTTAATGATTAATTATTTAGATATTAAAGAGAGAAAAGACGTTACTGTAAAAAAGATGTTTGAAATTTACAAGACTGACACTAAATACAGAAACAGAATAACTTGGGATGCACATTATTTAATAACTGGGTGGAAACACATACAACAAACTAAAGATGAAAGACAAAAGTAAACAAGTGTGGTATCTATATGCACACGATATAAAAGAACTAAAAACACAATGCTATGACGTAATATCTACGCTTTATGTTCAGCTTGGACAAGCTCCAGAAGCTGAGATAATAGTACAGATGACTAATCTATTTTGTAATGACTTAGCTACTAACTATGGCTCAATGGAATTAGAGGAGGTTAGATTTGCATTAAATCAACACATAAGAAAGAATGACGGACCACACTTTGTAAACGTGCCAATGTGGAATGAAGCTCTTAGAAGCTACAAGATGTCTAAAGCACTAAAAAGGCAGACTAATCAAATTGACCAATATGAACTTTATAAAAAGCGTGTTGAGTCATTTAGCAAGGCAATAGATAAAAGAGAGATAAAAAAGATAGGCAATGCCAACGACAATAAGTAAACTAAAGAAAAAGCTAGACAAAGTATTTAGCGAGTACATTAGAAAGCGTGACAGCGATTATAAAGGTAATTGCAAGTGTATCAGTTGTGGTAAAGAATATCCAGCTTTTGGTGGTAGGATACACGCTGGGCATCTATTCAGCAGACGTTACCTCAGTATTCGATACTCAGAACAAAATGTTAATAGCCAGTGTAGTTATTGTAATACTTTTCTAAACGGAAACCAAATAAAAGCAGCAAGAGGAGTAGAAAATAAATGGGGTAAGGGAACAGTAGATGAGTTAGAAAGTAGAATGCACATAGTAGTAAAATTAACAAGAACTGATTATGAAGAAGCAATCGAAAGGTATAAGCAAAAGATTAGAGAGCTGGATTAACAATCGATTGTTTAAAACTTTAGACTCAAAAGATTGGGAAATTGAATCTATTTTATATATTTACAACAATGAAGAAAACAGTAATATTCGAGGGAGGAGTGAACAAAGTAAGCACTCTAGCAGACGGAACTCTTAGTATAAACATACATACTCAAGAGCTACCAGAAGAGACAATGATGAGAGTGTTCAGCTTACGTAAATCTCCTGGAATGGTTCTAATAAGCTCTGATGATATAAGTAAAGCAGAGCAAGAGGAAGTTGAGAAGTTTACAACAGATTTTGAAGTTGGTAAGACTAAGACAGCCTCACAAAGATTAAGAGCAGTATTGTATAGAGTGTGGGAGCAAAGCGAACAAGCCTACGATTTTCCTATATGGTATGAGTCACAGATGGAAAGGATAATAAACAAGTATAAAACAACACTTGAGCAATAATAGGGCAACCAGGCATCAAGAGATATGGAAAAGAACGAAGAACGGACTAGAGCTTGTATTACCAAAAAAGATTAAAACAGACATAGGATTTCAATTAATGTTTGGACATAGAGAAGATTACAGAGTAGAAGAAAAAAGAATAGAAAGGAATGCAGATAGATACTTTACTAAAACCTATTTAGATGTTGAGGATTTTAAGAAGTATATTTAGAACGCTGATAGCCTTAATAATACTATTGAGCTGTTTGCCTATATTTGCTGTAATATTTATACACTATTTTATAGTAGGCTTTATAGCAGAAGAAAATAAAAGAAATGACAATTAAAGAGATGCGAGAGAAACAAATGTTAAAAGCATTGCAACACTTTAAAACGATTGAGGAGGCTGCTAAAGCTCTAGGAATAAGTGAAAGAACATTATACTTATTTAAACTAACATTAAACTAATGAAGATAGTAGCGAGTATTAGTATAGAATTAAAAGTAGAAGATACAGAACTACTAGACGATGCAAAAGACAGAGCTATAGATACTTTAATAGATAACTTAGAGGATTGGCTAAACAATAACGGAATACCACCAATAATATCTATAGAGTATAAGCTACCAGAATACGATGACAACGATATAGAATTTTTAAACTAATGCCTAATCTACCAAAGGGAAAGAAAAAGAAATGGATAGCAAGTAGTAAAAAGACTACTGGCTTTACTGAGAAGCATAAGTCTGAGAACTATGACTTCTATAATAGTAGAGCTTGGAGAAACCTTAGGAAGTGGCATATAGAACGAGAGCCTCATTGCAGATGGTGTACTGAGGAAGGCAAAGTAAATTATAAAGATAAGATAATCATTGACCACATAATAGAGATAAAAGACGGTGGTAGTAGACTAGACCAAGATAACTTAATGACTTTATGTCTACCACATCACAATCAGAAAACAGCGTGGGCAAAAGCTAAAAGGAAAAAGAAATGACAGAGAAAGAACTATTGTATGAGTTAAACGAATTAGCTGAAGATATTTTAACTCCAACAGATTTATTACAATCTATAAATTATTATACAAATCAAATAGTAATAGATGAGCTGGAAGGTATTAAAGAATTTACAGAAGATTATGTTGCACAATTAATAGATGAAAGAATAAAATATTATGAGCAAATCTAAATACTACTACGACTATACAAGGAACAGAGACGAAGCTAAAGAAGTTATAAAGGACTTAAAGAATAATCCTATACCAAACTACTATGTAGGTAATACTTATGGCTATGAAGCTAGGAAAGTGTGTGAGGATTGGGATTTAAGCTATAACGTTGGCACAGCAGTAACCTATCTACTTAGAAGTAGTTACAAGCACGACAGTCCATACGATTGCATACAGAAGGCTATAAACCATCTTAACTTTGAATTAGATAAACTAAACAATAGAGAACAATGACAAGCGAATTACTAGACTTATTTGACGAGGCTAAAAGAATAATAGACAAGCAAGAGCAACTAATAAAGATGCAGCAATCTTTAATTAAGACAATGCAACAAGGACTGCAAGGAGTAGAACTAAATGAGTTACTACTAAAGAAACAACTAGCAGACTTACAAGAGGAGTTACAAGCTATTACTAATGACTATATAGATACAAAGAATAATTATATAGGGGGGGGCGAAAAAGTATAACGATATATTACGTACAT
>Ga0208643_1000856_pt1 | contig 18674 bp, 24 predicted proteins | sample VirMetDEL_Nov_12_FD_184516 | JGI IMG/M metagenome (GOLD analysis project Ga0208643, IMG submission 184516) | Aqueous microbial communities from the Delaware River and Bay under freshwater to marine salinity gradient to study organic matter... | ecosystem: Environmental > Aquatic > Marine >... | reverse complement strand
AAGGGATTGGGAATAATGCCAGAGATTATCATGGAACGTGTACTTAAGTGGCAGATTATGCCACGCATTATGATGCTTGCAGTGACTGTCTTAACCTACCAAGCAGTTCATTGGTTTATGACCCTACCTGATCCATCAATTCAACAGTCAGGTCTAGTATCTATCTGCATGGGAGCCTTAACTGGTTGCTTTGCAGTCTGGTTAGGAAACGAGAAACATAAATGATTGGTCAACTTATAGGAAGTCTTACTGGTCTAGCTACCAGTATCATAGATGGCAAGACACAGATCAAATTAACTGAAGCTGAGATCAAGAAGAAGCAGCTTACAGGTGAAATTGACTGGGATATAGAAGCTATTAAGGCTACTGAGAACTCATGGAAAGATGAATGGATTACCTTATTGTTTTCTATCCCACTGATCTTAGCATTCTGTGGTGATTGGGGAAATGATATAGTAGCAAGAGGGTTTCAAGCTTTAGAAGTTATGCCTCAGTGGTATCAGATAGCTCTTGGTGGTATTGTTAGTGCTAGTATTGGTATAAGGTCAGTGAGTAAGTTCTTTGGAAAGAAATAATGTAATATCTATCCCTCAACTATCCGAGTTAGATAAGCAGTTTATTGCATTAGAAAAACAACAAGAACAAATACAAGAGCAAGCAAAGCTCATAGCGGAGAAAAATAATGGCGTTTAAACTATCATCACGTAGTGAAGGAAGACTTGAAGGTATTAATCCTAAGTTAATAGAGGTAGTTAAGACTGCTATCACTCTAACCAAAGTAGACTTTGGTGTTACCTGTGGTATGCGTACAGTAGAAGAGCAGGAGAAACTTGTAGCTAGTGGTGCAAGTCAAACCATGAAGAGCAAACACCTAGAAGGACGTGCAGTAGACCTTGTAGCTTACATTGGCCCTAACGTTACTTGGTCATTGAATAAGTATGATGAGATTGCTGATGCTATGGCTGCTGCTGCTAAACAAAAAGGTGTAGCTCTTAAGTGGGGAGCAGCTTGGACAGTAGGTAATATTGCTGACTGGGATGGTTCTATGGAAGATGCAATGAACACCTATGTTGATGTTCGTCGTTCACAAGGTCGTAGACCGTTTATTGATGCACCACACTTTGAAATGATGTAATGTATGTTTTTGTACTTCTAATCTATCTTGGTGTAGATAGGAAGCTTGAAGATACAATGGTATTTAACACGGTAGAAAATTGTAACTACTACGCAGCTCAAATAACAAAACGATATAGCACACACGGTCTAACACCAAAGGATAAGGTAGTGGCCTATTGTTTACCTAGAAGGATTCAAGATGTCTCTCCCTGAACGAGTCAAGACTAAGATGAAAGATGCTGGACTAAGAGCAGTTAATAAACCACAGCGTTTAAATGATAGCTCTAGTAAGTCTCATCATGTTATGGCATCTGAAGGTGGTAAGTACAAGTATATTAAGTTTGGTCAAGAAGGTGTAAAAACTAACCAGACTGTTGGGCAACGAGAAGCTTTTAAATCTAGACACGCTAAGAATATTAAAAAGGGTAAAATGTCTGCAGCATACTGGGCAGATAAAGTTAAGTGGTCTTCTTCCAAGACTGCTTCTCCTTCTAAGAAATGGAAGAAAGGTTCCTGATGGCAGTTAAAAGTAAATCAACAGTAAACAAGGCAGGTAACTATACTCAACCAGGAAAGCGCAAACAAATCTTTAACAGGATAAAAGCTGGTGGTAAGGGAGGTGCTCCCGGACAGTGGTCTGCAAGAAAAGCACAAATGGTTGCTAAAGCTTACAAAGCTGCAGGTGGTGGTTACAAGTCATGAAAAAATATTTTAAAAGACTTTTTTGTGCATTACTTAATCGTAAGTGTAACCCTGACTGTGAGTGTTGTTAGATGGCTTTAGCTAAGTCACAGAAAAGTTTAAAGTCTTGGACCAAACAGAAATGGCGTACTAAGAGTGGCAAACCTAGTGCTAAGACTGGTGAACGCTATTTACCTGCTAAGGCTATTAAGTCTCTTAGCTCTAGTGAGTACGCAGCTACAACCGCAGCAAAACGAAAAGGCACTAAGGCAGGTAAGCAGTTTGTGGCTCAACCTAAAAGGATTGCAAAGAAAACAAAATCCTTTAGGAAAGTATAACTATGAGTGGAGACCCAAAAGTAGGGACAGGTAAAAAACCTAAAGGTTCTGACCGTAGACTCTACACAGATGAGAATCCTAAAGATACAGTATCAATTAAGTTTGCTACTATGGCTGATGCAAAAGCTACAGTAGCTAAAGTAAAAAGAATAAAAAAACCTTACGCAAGGAAGATTCAGATCTTGACAGTTGGTGAACAACGTGCTAGAGTAATGAAGAAGACAGCAATTGCAAACGTCTTTAAAAAAGCTAAAGCAGACTTGCGGGAGAAACATCGTGGCGTATCTAACAAGTAGTATACCATACTTTAAAGCATGGGTAAGACGAGAGTACACAAAGAACTTATCAGACTATCATGGAGAGTTTTTACACTGTATGGTTATTGGTGTAACTACTATGCCAAACAGAACACTAAGCTTCCAAGTTATATTTACTGGGTGTGAAGAAGAAGATAATGTGCATGGCGGTGCTATGTGGGCTAGGATGCCTCTTACAGCACTAGTAGGAGATACACCTTATGAAGAGTGGCCTACTGAATTACCACCTTATCTTGCTCAACCTTGGGATTGTATGTCACATTATCACAGTGTTTACAAGTTAGAAAGAGCAACACCTGCTCCTTGGATAGCTAAAGTAGATGGAGAATTTTATCCAGCTAAGTATTACTTTACTGTTGACTATACTGATAGTGAAGTTGCCGACGATCCAGCACAACATAAACAGTCTCATGTATTAGAACTGTTAGATGCTGGACAATACACAGGTAACATTGTTGCGTTACCCAATAACAGAGTGAGAGTAACTCATCCAGCTTGGTTTGAAACAGGACAAGGCGCTCCTGACTTTAGACCTAACCAACATATATTTAACTCAAAAGAAAACGTAGACTACGTATGGGATACGCAACGAGTATTTAACAACTTATACAGTGAGGATAATCACAATGAAGAAGAAAGCTAAAGGAATGGCCCGAGGTGGAATGAAGTCTAAAGGTATGGCAATGGGTGGTTTAAAAACACCTACTGCTCAACAAACAGGTGTTAAAAAGCTACCTAAAGAAGTCCGTAATAATATGGGCTACATGAATAAAGGTGGTGACATGAAAGCTAAAGGCATGGCTAAAGGCGGCATGAAAGCCAAGGGTATGGCTAAAGGTGGTATGAAAAAGAAAGCTTATGCTAAAGGTGGTAGAGTAGCTATGTATAACCAAGGTGGCATGATTTCTAATACTGGAACTTTAAACACAGGAATTAAGAAAGGTTAAACAATGGCTAAAGAATCTCTGAGGGAACACCTCAACCGAAAAATTAAAGAAAAGGGTTCTACCCTTTCAAAAGAAAAAGCTAAAGCTAAGAAGTATAAAAGTATTGCAGCAGCTAAAAAAAATGGTGCTTTATATTATACAAACAAAGCTGGTAAAGTTATGGCTGCGGTATATGCAACTGACCTAAAAGGTAAAAGTGCTAGCAAACCTGGTATGGGTAGTGATGCTGCTATCACATATAAAGGTGGTAAGGATGCTCAAAAGAAAGGAGCAAATACCCCTAACCCACGTTCTGGTAATGGTATTAGATCTCGTAAGCTTTCCCCTGCTACAGTAGGTAAAGGTCGCGGTGATGGTGAGATGGAACTTTTTCAGCGAAAGGTTGATAAGCGAAGAGCTAACCTTCCCGGTGCTCCGAAACCTCAAAATGGTTCTTCCCCTAAACCAAAGAAAACTGGAAACCAAAATAAGAAATAAAAATATAAGTGATCAACTCACAAGAAACTAAGACAGAAGGATTTAATTATGTCTACTACAACTTTTACAAAAGGTATTGAAGCCTACGAAGATAACGTAAGCTTTGGTACTGGGATTACAGGCACAGGCCTGTTACACTCTTTTGGTACACGCAAGATTCAAACCTTTGTAGGTTCACTTGCAGATACAGATACTGCCTCTGCTTATGCAGATGGAGACTGCCTTGTAGAACTAGGTACATTGGATACTAATACCCCATCAGGTATTGTAACTCCAACTAAATTCTTTATCCATCGTGCATTAGTATTTATTACTACTGTCGCAGGACCAACACTTGTAGGTGGTCTAGCACTTAATCCTACATCTGGCATTGCTACTAATGCTGCTGTTGTATCTTCAGGTACAGAGATTGTAGGTGCAGGAGTTGCATCATTTAATCCACGTATCTCTGCTACTGATTCAGTAACTGAAATAGACCTTGATCTGGATGCAGCAGGGTATCATATCTTTGATCCACTAGTACAAGCACCTATTGCAAATACAAACTTGTACGTATTTGCTACCACTACTCTTAATGCTGATGCGTCTGCAGGTAGATTTACTGTTGAACTAGAGTATTCAGTACACTAAACTACTTGCAATCTTAGCATAACGGGATTGCATTAATATCTATATAAATTTTTACTTAGATGTGGTATAACTTACTTATGGTCAAACATAAGGAGTATACCATGTTTAAGAAATTTATTAAAAAAATACAAAAAGCACAAGAACGTAGAGTAGCATACTGGCAGTTACAACATATGTCAGATAAAGCTCTTAAAGATATTGGAGTTACCCGTGGAGAAATTAAACAAAAATTCTACGGTAAAGAATCAATCTAAGGATTTACTATGACCCCTCAACAGCAAGCTTTTTTAGATGCCCTGTTTACAAATGAGTGTAAAGGAATACCCAGAAAAGCTATGAGAGTAGCAGGGTATTCCAACACTGCTTCTACAGCGCAGTTACTAGAGTCCTTACATGAAGAGATAGCAGAAGCTACTAAAAGGTTTATTGCCACTAAAGGCACTAGAGCTGCTTGGGCTATGTCTGAAGTTATGGATGATCCAACAGAGCTAGGTAATAAAGAAAAGATGATTGCGGCTAAAGATCTTTTAGATCGAGCTGGATTTGTTAAGACCGACAAGGTAGAAGTTAAAGCAGTTAGTCCGTTGTTTATTTTGCCAGAGAAAGATAATGAGCAGGGTTAACAAGACTTGGAGATTACCAAAACCTACTATACTTAATAAGAAAAAAGTTTGGTTTCCTGTAGTAAGGATTGGTTATAGTGTACCTTTTGGCTACTATGAAGATCCAGAAGATAAAGATATACTTATACCAATACCAGAAGAGCTAGAGCTTTACGAACTTGCTAAGAAGCATTTAAAAAACTACACCTACAAAGATGTTGCAGCATGGTTAACTACTAGATCAGGAAGAAAAATTGGTCCTTCTGCGTTACATGAAAGAATAAACCGTGAGCGAAAAAACAAGAGAGACCTTACAAACGCAAATTATTATGCCGAGAAATACAAAGAAGCGTGTAACAAAGCGCGTAAGATCGAAGAGAGAATCAAAAGAACTACCTACACCGAAGTTGAAGCAAACGGAAGTTAGGGAACCAGAGTTAAATAGAGAAGTTGTATTTAAACCTAATGCAGGTCCACAAACTTCTTTCCTAGCTGCAACAGAGCAAGAAGTATTATACGGTGGATCAGCAGGTGGCGGTAAGTCTTATAGCCTAGTTGTAGATCCTATTAGGTACTTTGGTAATAGACACGCAAGTATGCTTCTTGTACGTAGAAGCACAGAGGAACTAAGAGAACTTATTTCTATATCTAAAGAGCTGTACCCTAAAGCAGTTCCAGGAATTAAGTTTATGGAAAGAGATAAGACTTGGGTAGCACCTAGTGGAGCTACTCTTTGGATGAGTTACCTAGATCGTGAAGATGATGTCATGAGATATCAGGGTCAGGCATTTAACTGGATTGGTTTTGATGAACTTACACAGTGGCCTACACCTTACCCTTGGAACTATATGCGCTCAAGATTACGTACAACTAAAGAGAGTGGATTACCTTTGTACATGAGGGCAACCAGTAACCCCGGCGGTCCCGGTCATCAGTGGGTTAAACGTACATTTATTAATCCCTCCCCATCTAACAATTCTTTCTGGGCTACTGATGAATATGGTAATACGATTGCTTGGCCTAAAGGTCATAGCAGAGAGGGTGAGCCTCTGTTCAAAAGAAAATTTATACCAGCCACCCTCTTCGATAACCCGTATCTAGCAGAAGACGGAATGTATGAAGCTAACCTTTTGTCTCTGCCAGAACATCAAAGACGCCAATTGCTTGAGGGTGATTGGGATATAAACGAAGGAGCTGCGTTTCCAGAGTTTAATCGAAGGGATCATGTAATAGAACCCTTTGAGATCCCTCACAACTGGGCGAGATTTAGAGCTTGTGACTATGGTTATGGTTCTTATACAGGAGTTGTCTGGTTTGCTGTTAGTCCGTCAGAACAGCTAATTGTATATAGAGAAATGTATTGCTCAAAGGTCATAGCTACTGACCTAGCTGATATGATCTTAGAAGCAGAAGAGGGTGAAAAAATACGGTATGGAGTTCTTGACTCTTCTTTGTGGCATAACCGTGGTGATACTGGCCCGTCTCTTGCTGAACAAATGATTCATAAAGGTTGTCGTTGGAGACCATCAGATAGATCTAAAGGTTCTAGGGTAGCAGGTAAAAATGAATTACATAGAAGGTTACAAGTAGATGAGTTTACAGAAGAAGCTAGATTGGTATTTTTTAACACTTGCACAAATACCATCTCTCAATTACCTTCCATACCTCTTGATAAAAATAACCCAGAAGATGTAGACACAAACGCAGAAGATCACCTATACGATGCCTTACGGTACGGAATAATGACAAGACCAAGAAGTAGTATCTTTGATTTTGATCCAGCTACACAACGATCAGGATTTCAAGCAGCAGATGCAACATTTGGTTATTAAGGAAAAAACATGGCTGAAACAACTGAAGAAATGATTATGGATCTGGAAGAGTCTTCTTCTCTTGAAGATATGAAACCAGATACTGTTTATGATCCTAAGTCTGGATCAATACTAAACTTTGTTACCAGTAAGTATAACAAAGCAGAGACAGCCAGAGAAACAGAAGAACAACGATGGATTAAATCTTATCAGAACTACCGTGGTATTTATAGCAGTGATGTTCAATTTACCTCTACTGAAAAATCTCGTATTTTTGTAAAAGTAACTAAGACTAAAGTTCTCGCTGCTTATGGTCAGATTGCTGAAGTTCTTTTAGGTAGTAACAAATTTCCTCTAACTATTGACCCAAGTAAACTACCTGATGGTGTAGAAGAAGTTGTACATTTTGAAACAAACAAAGATCAACGAGAAGCTTTAGAACAGAATGGTGACTCAGGACTTATGCCCGGAGAAACTATGCAAGATTTCTTGGAACGTAAAAGTGAATTATCTAATACTTTAAACTTAGTTGAAGACGATCTACAAAAAGGTTCTGCTAAAACTCCTACTGCTCCACAGTTTTTTCCTGCTGAAGTAGCAGCTAAGAAAATGGAAAAACAAATTCATGATCAATTAGAAGAATCCCATGCCAAGAAACATCTTAGGTCTACAGCCTTTGAGTGTGCTTTATTTGGTACTGGTGTAATGAAAGGCCCATTTGCTATAGATAAGGAATATGCAAATTGGGATGAAGAGGGTAATTACTCCCCAGTATTTAAAACTATTCCTCAAACTTCTAATGTATCTATCTGGAATTTTTATCCTGATCCAGATGCTACGACAATGGAAGAAGCAGAGTATGTTATAGAACGACACAAGATGTCTCGCTCTCAGATGCGTGGACTAAAACGTAGACCATTCTTCCGTGACAATGCTATTGATATAGCAATTCAAAATGGTGAGTCCTATGATAAAAAATGGTGGGAACACACAATGGAGGATGAGTCTGCAACTTATGACACTACACGTTTTGAAGTACTAGAGTTTTGGGGTTATGTAGATACAGAAATCTTAGAGCAACAGGATGTTGATATCCCTAAAGAACTAAAAGACATGGACCAACTAAGCGTTAATGTTTGGATTTGTAATGGTCAGGTCTTACGTTTAGTAATGAATCCTTTTACTCCTGCTTACATTCCTTACTTCTCCGCCCCTTATGAAGTTAACCCTTACTCTTTGTTTGGTGTAGGGCTAGCAGAAAACATGGAAGATACGCAGATGCTTATGAATGGCTTTATGCGTATGGCAGTAGATAATGCTGCACTGTCAGGTAACCTACTAATTGAAGTGGATGAAAACAACTTAGTTCCCGGACAAGACCTTGCTGTGTATCCCGGTAAGATATTCCGTAGAGCTGCTGGTGCGCCGGGACAAGCTATCTTTGGTACTAAGTTTCCTAATGTATCCACAGAAAACATGATGATGTTTGATAAGGCCCGTGTATTAGCAGACGAGAGTACAGGCTTTCCTAGCTTTGCTCATGGTCAGACAGGAGTTTCAGGTGTCGGACGTACAGCTTCTGGCATTAGTATGCTTATGTCTGCTGCTAATGGTTCTATACGAAACGTAGTAAAAAACTTAGATGACTACTTGTTAGCTCCACTAGGTAAAGCATTCTTTAATTTTAATATGCAGTTTAACTTTGACCCTGATATCAAAGGTGACTTAGAAGTTAAAGCTCGTGGAACAGAAAGCCTAATGGCTACAGAGGTACGTAGTCAAAGACTTATGCAGTTTTTACAAGTGGTACAAAACCCAGCCCTTGCTCCGTTTGCTAGAATGGATTACATTGTCAGAGAGATTGCCAAGTCTATGGATCTTGATCCAGACAAGGTTGGTAACAACATGGCAGAGGCTGCAGTACAAGCCGAGATACTAAAAGAGTTTATGGCTCAGAAAGCACCACCACCCTCTCCACAGGGAGTCCCACAGCAGGGAGGCCCACAGAAGCCACCAGCAGGCACAGGAGTAATGGACCCTACAGGGGCTGGGGGTGGTACTATAGGAACAGGGATGGCCCCTCCACCAGGCGCTCCGGGCTTCTCAGCTAATACTGGTGAAGGTCAACAAGAATGAAGCCATTTGTAAACAACCCAGAGCTTTGGGAACCTTTTGTCGAAGAGATGGAAAATAGGCTACAGAGTAATTATAAATATCTAGCAGCTTCTCAGGACATGAATCAGATGCTACGATATCAAGGTAGGATAGCTGTACTTAAAGAAATGATAGAACTTAGGAATTACGTAAATGGAATCTAAGACAGGTCTTATGTCAAGGGACAGCTCTGAAGGATTAGATGCTAAAGAGCTAGCTTCTTTAAGTGATGTACGTGAAGAGGCTATTGCTACTCAAGCGGCTACTGAACCTAAGCTACCTGAGCCTAAACCTGAACCTAAACCTGAACCTAAACATCATTTATCTAATGTACCTTTTACGCAATGGCCTCTGGGTGCAGCACCTTCAGATCGTCAAATAGGTGAAGATGATGCAGGTAATCCTTTATTTAAAATGCAATTTAGTGATAGGACTTACATTGTTGAACTAGATCCAGACCAAAGAACACAGAGACAAAAATTAAAAGATGCTGTAGTTACAGGAAAACAAGCTATAACTAATTACTTGCAAGGTGATGACTACATTCCCAGTGCAAGTGAGGTTGCAGAGTTTGGTAAAGCAATTGCTGTTGGTGCTTATGAAACCCTTGAAGGTGCAATGTCAGGCGAAGGAACATATGGCGATGTGTTTGATATGGCCCCTACTATGGCTGTAGTTGGTATGGGATTTAAAGTCCCTAAAGGAGCTTTACGAACCTTTGGTGGCAAAGGCATGGATCTAGACGATGACCAAACTTCTAGATTTGCAGATGCCCGTTCTAAATTTAAAGAGGCTTTAAATACAGTAGATGTTAATGATCCTGCTGCATTCTACGATCTTAACAAAAAGATTTGGAAAGAAACAGGTTGGTTTATTAATCCTAAAGATAGACAGTGGCGTTATGAAATAGATGACAAACCAGCTACTATAAGCTTTGATAATCTTGCCAGTGACAGAAACATAACTACTAAAGAATTAATAAGTGACCTTAAGATGGGAGTATTTGCATCTGGTAACACTACAGTAAAACTTTCAGAACTCTTTAATCATCAAAAGTTATTTGAAAGATATCCACACTTAAAAGATATGGATGTACGATTTTATCAAACAGATACTGGTGAACTAGGAAGTCAAAGTCCGGGTCAGAATAAAATTAATATTAATACTAAAGTTGCAGATATTAATAATATACCTGAATTAAAATCTATAATTCTTCATGAGATACAACACGGCATTCAAGATTATGAAGGATTTAATATCGGTGCTAACAATGACTTTATTCCTGATGAAGTTACTAAAGATCTTGTAGATAAAGTAGATACAACGCGTCGTGATCTAACAATGAAACGAATAAGTATTTTAACTAGATTACAACCAAGATTAAGAGAGTTTTTTGATTATCTTCCTAAAGATAGTAAGCCAAATTTTTCTAAAGAAATAAATAAAGTTTTTAGTGATGTAAGAAAAAATGACGTTCCACCTAAAGAAATAAATAAAAGGATAGAAGAAGCTACAAGAACTTTTATGGAAAACTACGGTATCCGAGACTATGGTAAAATAGGTGAAGATCTTTTAAAACTTTCAGAAATTACAAAAGAAGATTATGCTGCTCAATATCTTACTAGGGATATGGAATTTAAATTCTATAGAGGTGCAGGGGGAGAAATAGAATCTAGACTTGTAGAAGCAAGACAATACTTAGGTAGTAACACAATATTTCCATTAGATCAAGAGCAACTTATGCTAAAGAGAGAAGGATCTAGTCTTGAATATGAGGGTAAAGTAGATAAAGCAGGTGACTCTCTTTACAGAGTTAGATCCCCTAAACTAGGGGAGTCAGATGTTTATTTTGACCCTCTAGAAGATAGAAATACAATTATGCAAAGGGTTTATAAGGAAGAGGGTAAAGATCCAAACAAAGTAGATGGAGACGTTATTAATAAAACAAATGAAATCTATGTAAAAAATATAATTAAAGGCTATCCAGAGTTAAAAAAAATAATTAATCTAAAAGAAAACGACAAAGTAATGATAGATGGAAATGAGTATGAATTTCAAAAGTTTACGGTTAGTCGGGAATCAAAAAAGTTTTTACCAGAAACAGGTGAAATAATACAAAGACCTCAAGCTAAGGGACAACTTCTTAGGGATGTAATAGTTCCCCGATTATCTCTTATAGCCACAGACAGTAGTCTACCTCCAGAGGTAAGATTTTTAATACCGTCTTTAGCAGAGTTTTTACAAAAGACAGATTTAGTTAATAAACCTTTTGATATACAAAAACTAAGTAAGCCACCCAAATCTAAAAAGTCTATTGTAGGTCAAATGAAAAGTTTGTTTGGGTATGATGAGGGTGGTCTAGTAGATACTGGAAAAGGAACAGAGCAGTGAAGAATATAAAAGAACAAATGAACTTGTTTAAGTATGGTGGTCTTAAGGATGATGGTAGGAATAAAGATCCTGTATCTGGTAACAATGTTCCTTCTGGTTCTATGGCTAAAGAAGTACGAGATAATCTTCCTGCCATGCTTTCTGAAGGAGAGTATGTAGTTCCTGCTGATGTGGTTAGATACTTTGGTGTAAATTATTTTGAAGACCTACGTAATAAAGCAAAATTAGGCTTGACTAATATGGAAAAAGATGGTAGGATAGGTGGTGAACCAATTGATAAACCTATTATGGCTAGTCAAGGCGCACTAACTACTGCCTCTGTAACTAATCCAAATCGATATACTGGTGAGTTTAGCTTTGAAAGACCGGGAGCAGGATCTTATAAAGACGATAGTTATGAAGCACCAAGTCCTACTACCTGTGCTGCAAAAGGTAAGACATACGATCCTATTCTAAGAGTCTGTGTAACCTCTGCTGTACAACCACCAGTTAATATACCAACCCCTGTTACTTCTATTAATACAGAGGATGATGGAGGTAATGGCTCAGATGATCCACCAACGACTATTAGTCGTCCTTGGTATGAAAAAGCAGACTGGCAATCCCCTAAATCAACAGTAGATGAAATATTTGATTACATTGATCCAACTGGCTTTGGTCTAGTGGGTAGTGTTATAGGTGCAACTCAAGGAACTATTGCACTGTCTCAAGCTAGGGCTATGAAAAATATTTATGAAGCTATGGGTAGCGATTTTGGAAAAAGTTCTGCTGAAATAATACAAGAGAGAATTAATGAACAATTAAGTAGTAAGCAAGGACTAAAAGATGTTGATAGGGCATTTGATAAAACTTTTGGTACAGATGGTGATATAAGAACTATTAAAGCTTTAGAAGCTGCAGGTGTAACTGTAGATAAAAGTCTTAGAGATCTTGATCTTGATGCCTTTTTAATGGACTTAGGTGGAGAAGATCGACTTAAATTAAGAGAAAAGTATGGGACGTACACTGACGAAAAGACAGAAGAAAAATATAAAGACGATCCACAGTTCCAAAAGCATGGTATACCAACACCTGTGGATAGAACAGATGAAGAAAAAGCAAAAGTAAAAGATGAAATGGGAGACGAAATTTATAGTACTGCTAAAGTAAGTACGGGGGGTGGACCAGACATTAGTTTAAGACCCAAACTTAGAGGTGATGATTAGCAGCAGAGCCGCAACAACAACGAATGCCTACTCCTCCGGAACTAGGAATGAGACGACCCCAATAAGGCTACTCAGCTAAGGCTGACCCCAACATAAGGAAAAAAATATGCCTGAACTACAAACTATGGAATCACCAAAAACTGCAGGATTTGTAAATCCTAATCACAATAACAGAAATCGTAAACGTATAGAAGAAGAAGAAAAAGAAATTGAGAGTCTTCTTAAAGGAAAGGAAGAGGAAGAAGAAAAGGTAGAAGCTAAAGAAGAAGAGACTGAAGAAACACCAGCATCTCCAGAGGAGCGAACCTTTAAAAAACGCTATGGTGATTTACGTAGACACACTCAGCAAAAAGAAAAAGAGTGGGAAGAAAAATTTGCTAAACTAGAAAAGCTTGCAAAGCAAGAAGGTATTGTACCCCCTAAGTCAGATGAAGATCTAGAGGCTTGGATGAAAGAATACCCTGATGTTGCAGGTTTTGTACAAGCTACTGCAGCTAAACAAGCTCAAGAGATGTTTGATAAAGCTAATATCCGTATTGAAGAGCTTGATAACGAACGTACAGAACTTAAACGTACTAGTGCTGAGTCTGTAATTAGAAAGACACATTCAGACTTTGATGACCTACGAGCAGCAGATGATTTTCATAACTGGGCAGATGCACAACCTAAGTGGGTTAAGGATGCTTTGTATGAAAACTCAGATGATCCACAATCTGTTATCCGAGTAATTGATCTTTATAAAATGGATAAAGGTCTTACCCCTGCAGATAAGAAAAAGAAAACTAAAGATGCTGCTAAGACAGTGGCTAAGAATAATAAGACTGAAGTAGATGTAGAAGATGTTTCTAACTCAATCCGAGAATCAGAAGTAGCTCGCATGTCTGCTAAAGAGTTTGAAGAACGATCAGATGAAATTAACGCTGCATTACGTAGCGGTAAATTTATTTATGATATATCTGGCTCTGCTAGGTAAATTAACTATTGACAAATAAAAAATCAATAGTATAACTAGGGGATATAACAAAAGCCTCATCTAAGATGACTACCTTTTGTATTACATACCCCACACATATTGAAGTCAAACTTAATATGAGAACACCTGTTTTGAATAGGCCCAAGTATTATTAATAGCGCAAATTAATCTTAACTTGCACCCTAAGATGTAACAGCCTCTTACTATAATGTTTAACTTAGAAAGCCTAAACTTTTTATAGGAGGATTAAACATGGCTTTTTCAACCGCATCAGGTTATGGGAATCTACCAAACGGTAATTTCAGTCCCATAATCTATTCTAAAAAAGTACAGCTTGCTTTCCGCAAGTCTGCTACTGTAGGTGATATTACCAATAGTGATTATTTTGGTGAGATCGCTGCACAAGGTGATACAGTACGTATTATTAAAGAACCAGAAATCTCTGTTCAAGCTTATACACGCGGCACAAATGTTACCGCACAAGATCTTGACGATGAAGATTTTACACTGGTAGTTGACAAGAGCAACTACTTTGCTTTTAAAATGGATGATATCGAAGAGGCTCACAGCCACGTTAATTTCATGGATTTAGCAACAGACCGTGCAGCTTACCGTTTGGCTGATCAGTATGACCAAGAAGTTCTTGGCTACTTGTCAGGTTTTAAACAATCAGCTTTGCATGGAAAACCAGATACAGCTAACACTACTGCAAGTGGTGAAAAAGCCGTATCATCTGCTGGTTCAGACGAATTGCTTTCAAGCATGAAACTGAAAAAAGGTGACTTTGGTAACATTACAACAAGCTCTGCAGGGGAACATTCTATCCCGCTTACTGCACGTATGCCCGGTGCCACTTCACTTCCAACTGCAACTGCTTCCCCTGCTATGGTTGTAGCACGTATGAAGCGTTTGCTTGATCAACAGCAAGTTGACACTCAAGGGCGTTGGCTTGTAATTGACCCAGTATTTATGGAACTGCTTTCCGATGAGGACAGCCGCTTTATGAATGGGGACTATGGTGATTCCGGTGGACTTCGCAATGGTCTGGTTATTAATAACTTCCACGGTTTCCGTATGTATGTATCCTCTAACCTGCCAGCGGTAGGTACAGGACCAGGTACATCCGGTTCAAGCAATCAAAATGCTAACTTCGGTGTTATTGTTGCTGGTCATGATTCTGCTGTAGCAACTGCAGAGCAGATCAACAAGACAGAAACATATCGTGACCCTGACAGCTTTGCTGACATTGTTCGTGGTATGCATCTATACGGTCGCAAGATCCTTCGTCCAGAAGCTCTTGTAACCGCTAAGTATAACGCAGCATAAGGGGGGATTTAATTATGGCTACTATTACTATGTCCACTAACTCTGCTTCTACTTCTAATAACGGTGGAACAGGGAATAAGAAACTCCGTGGTGCCCTTACTGTTTTGCAAAACGACATTGATATGGCGGATGCAATTCTACAGAATGGTGGAACTGCTCTAGCAGCAAATGATATCATTCAAGCTATTGCTGTACCTGCAAACACTATGGTCCTACACGCAGGATTTAAAGTGGTTACAGCAATGGAGGGTACTACTACCGACTCTGCTTTGCATATTGGTATCACAGGAACAGATGTAGACATTTTTGCTGCATCGTTTGACTATGATGGTGCATCTGTTGGTGATCACACACCAGCAATTACATCTTCAGGTGTCTGTGGTAACTTGCCAGTATTCACTGCAGCAGCAGATACACTTGATGTAGAAATTCATGCATCTAGTGGTACTATTACTGGTGGTATTATTCGTGTGTACGCAGTTTGTGTTATCATGGATGATATTTCACAGTCAGGTTCTGCGAATGAAGTTGACCGTGACCTTTTGGCATAAGTCAATAACTTTTGGGGCTGGTTACGTACTGGCCCCATTAGTGTATCAAACATATACTACAAAAAACTCTTGGGGTAAACATGGCTCTTACTTTCCTTTCATTAACTAATAGTACCATTACTCGTATGAATGAAGTAGAGCTTACCTCTAGTAACTTTACTGGATCAAGAGGTGTACAAACACAGTGTAAAGCTGCTGTTAATGAAGCTATAAGGTTTATTAATCAGACAGAGTTTGGCTATTCTTTTAATCATGCTAGTAACTCTTCTACTTTAGTAGCAGGACAAGCTAGATATACAATACCTACAAGTACTAAATCTATAGACTATAGTACAGCTAGAATTAAAAAAGACACTGACCTTAATACATCAGGTAATAACTTAGTTACATTAAATTATAAAGAATATATTGAAAAAAATTATGCCAGTAAAGAAGATGATGTTATAGCTACAACACTAAATGGATCTCACTCTAGTAGCGTAGCTACTTTAACTCTTGCATCTACTACAGGACTTGATACTACAGGCACAGTGCATATAGGTAGTGAGCAAGTTACTTACACTGGTATATTAGGTAATGACATTACAGGCTGTACTCGTGGTGCTAATAGTACAACTGCTGCTACACATTCCAGTGGTGTTGCAGTTACTCAATTTAGTGAGGGTGGTATACCTAGAAATATAGTACGTACCCCTGATAACAATTATTTATTATACCCTTATCCTGATAAAGCTTATACATTAATTTTTGATTACTTTACTTTTCCTAGTGATCTTTCTGCTCATAGCGATACAACAACAATTCCAGAAAGATTTTCTCCTGTAATTGTAGATGGTGCTACTGCTTATGTGTATCAATATCGAGGTGAGCTACAACAATATCAATTAAACTTTGCTAGGTTTGAAGAGGGTATTAAAAATATGCGTAGCTTATTAATTAATAAGTATGAGTATATTAGATCTACTGTAACTAATAGGCCACGCGCTTCTTCTAACTTTATGTCAGGTGTAAATTAATGCCTGATAGCTCTAGAGTACAACCTGTTGCATTTAATTGTGAAGGTGGCTTAGTTAAAAATCGTTCTACTTTTCTTATGCAGCCGGGAGAAGCTTTAGTTTTAGAAAACTTTGAGCCTGACATTGAGGGTGGTTATAGACGTATTAATGGTTACAGAAAATTAATTAATCAAATTGTACCACAAACTACATCTTCTGGTGAAAAAATACTTATGATTGCTAAGTTTGCAGATAAGTATCTTGCTGCTAGAGGTGAAAAAATATTTAGTAGTGCTTCTGCTGAACTAAGCACTGTTATTGAAGCCGATACAAGCATGACAGGTTCAGGCACAATAGGCGTAGATAGTGTAGCAGGTTTTTCTAGTAGTGGTACTCTTGAGATAGCTATTTCTGAAACAGAGATAGAACGTTTTACTTATACAGGAGTTAATGCATCATCTGACCCTCCTACTTTTACAGGGGTTACACGACAGGTAGATAGCACTAATGCTCGTAAACATCTAGCTACAATACAAGTTTCTGAAAACTGGACAGAAAGAGATTCAGGCAGAACTAATGCAGGTAAGTATCGTTTTGAACGGTTTAACTTTAATGGCACAGATAAGATTATACTTGTTGATGAGGTTAATGCTCCTGTAGTTATTGACTCATCTATGAATTTTGTTGATGTAAGTGCGTCTTCTGTTGCAGGTTCTAAATTTGTAGCTTCATTTAAAAATCATATGTTTTATGCAGGTAAGGGTACTACACCAGAAGAATTAATTTTTAGTGTACCTTTTGATGAAGATGACTTTACTGGTGGCAGTGGTGCAGGAAGTATACGAGTAGATGACACTATTACAGGTATAAAAGTTTTTCGTGATTCTCTTTTTATCTTTTGTGAAAATAGGATATTTAAACTAACAGGTAGTTCATCATCTGACTTTGCTATCCAAGCTGTTACAAGAAGTATTGGTTGTATTAATGGTGATACTATTCAAGAATTTGGTGGTGACTTAATTTTTCTTGGGCCTGATGGTTTGCGTACTGTTGCAGCGACAGCAAGGATTGGTGATACTGAACTAGGTACAATTAGTAGAAATGTACAGTCTATTTTTGATGATAATATTAAAAATAGTTCTTTGTTTGAAAGTGTAGTAATAACAGATAAAACACAATACAGGATATTTTTTAGTAAAACGGGTCAGTCTAATTCACAAACAAGAGGTATTATTTGTGTACTAAAACAAGAGGGATTTGAGTTTTCAGAGATACGTGGGATTAAACCTGCATCTACAGATACTTTTGTTGAAACAGGTAATACGTTTGTATTACATGGTGACTTTGAAGGTTACGTACACCGACAAGAAATAGGCAATACCTTTGATGGTACTCCTATTCTTGCAAGATACAGAAGTTCTGATATGAGCTTTGGTGATACTGGTGTACGTAAACACATGCAAAGAGTTATTATTAACTACAAACCTGAGTCAGCTATTGATGCTGATCTTTTAGTAAGGTATGATAACGAAAGCCCTGACTCTTCAAGACCTGCTGCTTATGCTTTAGATACTGCAGATGTTGCAGCTTTATTTGGGGTATCTACTTTTAGCACAGAAGAGTCTTTAGTACAGTTTATTTTTGGTGGTCCTTCACAGCCTCTTGTAAGACAACCTGTAGAGGGTTCAGGTTTTTCAGTCGTATTAAGAGTTAATGATGGCGGGGTGACTGCACCTTATTCCCTCAAAGGGTTTCAGCTAGAATATCAATTAGGAGCAAGACGTTAGATGGGTTCTACATACACACGACAATCAACATTCACTGACGGTGATACAATTACAGCAGACCTGTTTAACACAGAGTTTGATCAACTTGTTGCTGCCTTTGCTGCTACCTCTGGACACTCTCATGATGGTACAGCAGGAGAGGGTGGCCCTATTGGTGGTTTGATTACTCCCGGCATTACACTAGGAGATAATACTATTGATGTTACTCTTACGTTTGATGGTGGCTCTAATGACGGTGTACTAAAGTGGATGGAGGATGAGGATTACTTTGAGTTTTCTGATGATATACTTATTGCGTCTACGGAAAAACTACAGTTTCGTGATACTGCTATCTATATTAATTCTAGTGCTGACGGGCAGCTTGACCTTGTAG
>Ga0208643_1000854_pt1 | contig 18679 bp, 15 predicted proteins | sample VirMetDEL_Nov_12_FD_184516 | JGI IMG/M metagenome (GOLD analysis project Ga0208643, IMG submission 184516) | Aqueous microbial communities from the Delaware River and Bay under freshwater to marine salinity gradient to study organic matter... | ecosystem: Environmental > Aquatic > Marine >... | reverse complement strand
CGAACCTTTCCTCTTCGATCAGGCCCGAGCCTACGTCACCAAATGAACCCCTCAACCCTACAATCCCAGTACCGTCTGCTTGAGCAGTCACGCTGGGAGTTCCTCGAAGCCGGCCATAAGTGCTCTGTCCTGACGATCCCGTCGGTGCAGCCGCGCGAGAATATGAGCCGCACCGAGCTGCCAAACAACTTCCAATCGGTTGGAGCCCGGGGCGTAAACAACCTCAGCTCCAAGCTGATGCTTAGCCTCTTCCCCCCGACTCTGCCCTTCATGCGCCTCGAAATGAGCCCCGCAGCTAAGGCGGAGATCGTGGCCGAGAGTGGTGAGGAGTCCGCCAAGGTTGTCTCAGAGATCGAAGCCTCCCTTCAGCTTCTGGAGCAGCAGGCTCTCTCCGAGTTCGACACGGACGGCTGGCGCCCCGCCCTCGCTGAGGCCATGCGCCTCCTGGTCGTGACGGGCAACGCCCTCATCTACGACCGTCCGGGCGGCAAGTCCCCTGTGACTGCGGATCTGCGACACTACGTAGTGGACCGCGACCCGGACAACCGCCTCCGCGCGGTCATCCTGCGCCAAGGTATTGGGCGGGAGGACGCCGAGGAGCGCCTGGGTCACACCCTCACGCGCGAGCAGATGGCCTCCACGGCCTCCGATGTCGCCACGGAAGGCGGTGCCAACAAGGACGTTCTGGACCTCTACACCGGAGCCCGGCGTACCTCTACGGGTCGCTTTGAGTTCTGGCAGGAGATCGCAGGGGAGCCCGTCGAGGGCACCTTGCGTACCGTGTCCGAGGACGACCTCCCGCTGATGCCTCTCCAGTTCTGCCCGATCTACGGCTACTCCTACGGTCGTGGGTTCGTCGAGGATGTGCAAGGGGACCTCCTGGTCCTTGAGCAGATCTCCCGAGCCCTGGCTGAGGCTGCGCTGGTGATGAGCAAGGTTATCTTCCTTGCCCGCCCCGGCTCTGCCACGAAGCCTGCCGCTATCGCCAAAGCCCCCAACGGCTCTGTGCGTGTCGGCGACCCCGAGGATATTGGGGCCGTCCAGGCGAACAAGGGCGGTGACCTGATGGTCGCCTACCAGAAGCAGAACGACATCGCCCTGTCCCTTAGCAAGGCCTTCCTCCTGAACTCTTCCGTCCAGCGGGCGGGTGAGCGCGTGACCTCTGAGGAGATCCGCTATGTGGCTCAGGAGCTTGAGGACGCGCTGGGTAACACCTACGCGGCTCTCGCTCAGACCGTGCAGCGACCCATCGTCATGTACCTGTTCAACCGGATTCGCAAGACGATCCCCGGTATCCCGAAAGAAATTCAGCCCGTGATCGCCACGGGTCTTGAGGCCATCAGCCGTAACCACACGGCTATGCGTATCCAGCAGTTCCTGGGCGCTCTCCAGCAGAGCATCCCGCCGGACCAACTGGTTGACTACGTTCGATTCGAGGCAGTGGCCGCTGATATGGCGACCGCCCTCAACCTACCCAAAGACCAATACCTCCGAACTCCTGAGGAACTCGCGGCGATCATGCAGCAGCGTCAGCAGCAGCAAGCCGTCGAGTCGCTCGGCCCGGAAATGCTCCGTCAAGGAGCCCAGCAACAACCGCCCCAATGAGTACACAACCTGAACCCCAGCCCGTAGACGTTACCCCCTCTCCCGCCCCGGCCCCGGTGGACTCCCTGGAGATCCCCGCAGCCCCGGAAGCTCAGCCCGCAACGGCCGAGGATGTCGCCCGCCTTCAGAGCGAGCTGACCGAGATGCGTAGGCGTGACACGGCCCGGCAGGTCACTGAGACCCTGGGTGGTGACAGCGTGGTCCGTGACGCGATGTCGTGGGCTCAACAGAACATGACGCAGACGCAGCTCGACGCGATCAACGCTGATATGTCCCGGGCCTCCGTGGACGGGCAGACTGCGATCATGCGCGGTATCATCGAACAGTCCGGCGTGGCAGCAACCGCCTTCGCCTCTGGTACATCCGCGCCCTCCGGCACGGTCCCCTTCGCCTCGCATGAGGCTATGCTTACAGCGCAGCGGGACCCGCAGTACAGCACCGACCCCGCCTACCGCGCTGACTTCATGCGCCGCCTTGCGGCCTCCAACCTATGAAATTCCTCCCCTTCCTCCTCCTACTTCTCCCGCTCTTCGGCTGTGGCTCCCTGAGCGCCTTCGGCGACAAGGCTGAAGCCATTCAAGAGGAGACGACTGTTCTCCTTGAAGGCGTGGACGAGGAGTACACCGCTGGCACACTCACCGCAGAGGAGCGCGACGAACTCATCCGCGCCATCCTCGTCGAGTCCAAGGAGCGGCTGGATGCCGCTGCCCGTGAGACCGGCGACGACATTCTCCTTACCGGCAACGCCGTACTTGATATGCTGCTGCTCGTCCTCTTCGGAGGCGCAAGCGGTGGCGGTATGCTGGCCCTGACCCGTAAGATTCGCGGACCGCGCGAAGCCTAATCCCGAAAGGGTGGCCCCAGCCCTGCTGGGGTCTTCATATAACCCCCCGGAAGTCTGTGAGTCCCATGCGGCAGGACGCCGGGGGGTTGGCCGTGTAGAGTACGAAGCAGCGACCCGCCCAAGGGCGGATAAGTCGAGGACGCGGACGCTCATAATGGCAACCCACCTTCCTGTTCACTACACAACTACTTAGAGAGATACCACTATGGCCGCACCCACTGTTGACGTTGTCACGCAGCCCGGAGTTAGACAACTCCAGGGCAACGAAGACCAACTCTACCTCACGATGTTCTCGGGGGAAGTCCTCAATGTCTTCCGCGACAAGAACCTCATGATGCAGAAGTCCCGCGTGATGAACGTCGGACCCGGCAAAGACTTCCAATTCCCGAAGATTGGTCAGGCGGACACCGCCTACCACGTCAAAGGTCAGTCCATCCTTGACGGAACGGCTTACCTTAGCGACATCGAGCACACGGACACCGTCATCCCGGTTGACAAGATCCTCCTGTCCTCGATCTTCGTGGACAACTGGGATGATATCGTCAAGCACTACGAGACTCGCTCGGAGTACGCCACCCAGCTTGGTGCCGCTCTGGCGCGCAAGATGGATAAGCAGCTCTTCGCGCTTGCCGCGAACCACGCGCTTTCCGATGTCGGCTCGGACTTCGACTCGGCCATCAACGCCGACAAGACCAACTCCCAGAAGATCGACAAGCTGAACGTAAACGAGACCACCACCCTCGGTATGCAAGCCCTGGAGGACTCGATGGTCGAGGCCGCAGCCGGCTTCGCCGCACGCGATGTGCCGATGGATGACGTTTGCTTCTTCATTCGCCCGGACCAGTACTACGCCCTCCAGAAGTACGGCGCTCTCCTCAACACCGACTTCGGCAACGCCGGGAACGGTTCGCAGGCGAACGGCGCGATCTTCAAGGGCTACGGCTTCAACATCGAGTGGACGAACCACCTCCCGCAGGGCGCTGTTGTGCCCGGCACCGGTGAGTCTTCCGCTTACGCGACCGGGCGGGGTATCACCGCCCTCGCGATGGAGCGTGGAGCCGTCGGCACCGTCATGCGTCAAGGCGTCCAAACGGAAACTGACTACCAGGTCGAGCGTCAAGGCACTCTGCTTGTCTCCAAGATCGTCTGCGGCCACGGGGTTCTTCGCCCTGAGTGCCTCGCCACGATCTACGACTCCAACGTCGCCCAGGCCTGATCCAACCACTTAGAGCAACTGCTCAGGCGGCACTCCGAATTCTCGGGGTGCCGCCCCCTTTTACCCCTTCAATGACATGACCTTCGACCAACTCGCCGCTGTCAACCGCATCCTTGCGGCCCAGGGTCTACCCCCGGTGAACACCATTGACGGGGACACCTCAAAGAACACGCAGATCGCGCTGTCGATGCTGCGACAGGCCTCTACCGACATCCAGTCTGAGGGCTGGGCGTTCAATACGGAATACGAGTATCCGCTCTCCGTGGACGCCGCTACGGGCTTCATCAACATCCCCGAGAACATCACCCGGTGGTTCTCCGACGTAGAGCCCTGGCTGATCCAGCGAGGCTCCCGCCTGTACGATCGTCGGGACAAGACATACATCTTCACCTCTGCCGTAAACGGGACCGCCCAGTTTGAGCTGGGGTGGGATGAACTCCCCCTCGAAGCCAAGACCTGCATTGCAGCACGTGCGGCGCGCATCACATACGAGCAGTACGTGGGCGCCGACGAGACCCGCCAGAACCTCTACATGGAGGAGAAGAACGCGACGATGGTGCTGGACCAGCGCGAGGCCGACACAGGCCACGCCTCCATGCTCAATGACGCGACCCTGCCCTACCTGAAGGGCTCCTCATACGTCCCCGGAAGCCCCCGCTACCCTAACATCTGATGACATCACGCCAGTCCATCCCAGCCTTCTTGGGCGGAATCTCGCAGCAGTCCCGCGCCATCCGATCCACGAATCTGGTGGACGACTGTGTGAACATTGAGCACCTCCCCAGCGAGGGTGCCACCAAGCGTTACCCCACGGAGCACGTTGAGACCCTTGAGGAGTTCACGGGGGGTTTCATCCCCGCTCTCTCCCAGAGCCAGACCCATGTGGTCCCTATGAGCCGAGACGAGGGTGACTTCATTGTCGTCGTCGATGGCTCCCTTGCGGACGCCCAGAACTCTGTGCGGGTCTACGACTCCGCCGGGGTCGCCCAAGACCTCACTGAGGTCGGCGATGCCTTCGGGTACGTCCGAGGTGCGGACCACGCGGACCTCACGTTCCAGCAGGTCGCGGACACCCTCTACGTTGTCAACAAGAACATCTCGGTGGACAGCGCCCCCGGCAAGGACTATGCGCCCTGGCGACAGCAGGGGGACGCTGGAGTCTTCGTCAAGAGCACGGCCTACGACCACACCTACTCCTTGACCGTGGGCGCCACGACGGTCTCTGTGACCACCCAGGCGACCCCGAACACTTTGGGGGGACTTGGGTACTCTAGCAACGTGACCAACGCCTCCGCGCAGCCCTACAAGCTCACGGCTGGACAGGCTGCGGGTACGGACCCGATCTTTGTCGCTGACTTGCAGACAACCGCCAGGTCGAACTCCCTTGCGGACTTCGACTGCCGGAAGATCGACCCCTCCCGCATCACTTTCGGCACCTCCTCCCCGGGCGTCGGCGCCTTCGCCTTCGCGGCTGTCACTGACCCCATATCGGGCCAGCCCACTGCCGGGACCTGGAACACGAACTTCGCATCCGGTGTCGGTATCGACCCGTTCGACGTTGCGGCATTTGACCCGGACTTCCAGGCCCTCTACCTCGACCCCGCCGAGGGTCATGTGGCGGATGACTGGATCGCCGTGTCTCGCCTGACGCTCACCAACGAGTCTGAGATCCGCCCCGAGTACGTTGCCCGTCAACTGGCGAAAGCTCTGGTAGTCGCGGAGCCTACGATTGTCGTCGAGGCTTCCTACATGACAGAGGAGACCTCTGAGGCGGTAGAGTCCTCCTCGTTCTTCCTGACGACGGGTGCCGGAGCTACCGGCGTGCCTCGCCTGACTGTGGAGGACAACGGTGGCAACCCTGTCGAGGACTACGCCTACCTGTGGGTGGACGAGATTGAGGACATCACTCACCTTCCCGTCTTCTTCAAGCAGGGCGCAGTGGTGCGCGTCACCGGGGGCCTTGGGAGCTCTACGGAGGACGACTACTTCGTCCAATTCGCTACCGAGCAGTGGGCCAGTGAGACCGACTCCGACGAGAGCGAGTTCTACGCCGTGGCCTACTCCGACCTCTTCGGTCGAGGGTTCTGGCGGGAGACCGCAGCGCCCGGTCAGACTACCGGCGGCTTCGTGGACTCCACGATGCCCCACAGGCTCCAGCGAGCCTCAGACGGCACCTGGTCCTTCCAGGCAGTCACCTGGGGTCAGCGGCCTGCTGGTGACAACCTGACGAACCCCGAGCCCTCCTTCTCGGGCGGCAGGATCTTCGATGTCTTCTATCACGAGGACCGCCTCGGGTTCCTGTCAGGGTCGCACTTGGTCATGTCCGAGTCGGGCGAGATCGAGAACTTCTGGAGGACCACCGTGCTGTCCCTCCCAGACTCGGACCCCATTGACATCACGCTCTCGGCCCTGCAGGGGAGCGCCCTCTACCACGCCATCTCATTCAACCGGGCACTCCATGTGTTCTCAGAGGACTCCCAGGCCGTCGTAAGCGGCGGGGAGGGGGCACTCTCCCCCGTCACTGTGTCCGCTAAGGTCACCGGGACGTACAGGACGAGCCCCTCGGTCCCCCCGATCACCCAGGAGGACTCCCTGTTCTCGGCGTACCGCACGGGAAGTTTCATGCAGGTGCGGGAGATGGTTTCCGGGCAGTACGCCGGGGACCTCGTTGCCGGTGAGGTGACCCGCGCTGTGCCCCGCCTTCTGCCGTCGAGTATCCGCAAGGTAATCACGGGTGGCGGTGGGTCAGACCTGCTGTACCTCACGGACGACGGCCAGATGTTCCTGTACCAGTACTTGCGTGCTGGCCGCGAGAACATCATGGCCGCATGGGGCCGCTGGGACCTCCCTGATGGGGAGGTTGTGGATGCCGTCCGTATGGGTGACCACCTCTACGTCCTAATCAACCGCGTGGGCCTCTCGTCTACCTACTCCTGCCTTGAGAAGATTGAAGTGGGCGCGGGGCGCGGCGACACGACCACGGACTACAAGATCCGCACCGACCGTCTCCGTCAAGAGCCCACGGGCACCTGGGACTTCGCCACGGACACCACCACTTTCACCTTGGGGTTCCCTGTTACTACCGGGGCCTCGATCCTCGTCACTGCCGACAACGGCGGTGCCTTGGAGTACGGTGCCCCTCTTACGGTGGACTCCTACTCAGCCGTGTGGGACACCGTGACCGTGCAGGGCGACCACGCGCTCCAGCCGGTGTTTATCGGTATCTCCTACGACAGCTCCATTACGATGAGCCACCCGGTGGTTCAGGCACCCTCCCAGAGGGGTGGCGTCTCCTCCCTCGTTGGAGGCAACACGCTGGTCCGAGATATCGTTGTGTCCCTCGCGGATACTGGGTATCTCAAGGCCACAGTGGAGGCCGTGGGTCAGACCACAGCCACAGAGGAGTTCCTCGCTGACCGTATGGATGTGGGGGAGCTAAACCCCTCCGCCCTTGCCAGCCGGGAGTTCCTGGTGCCCATCCACGCCAGCTCGGACGAGTTCCGTGTTACGTTCTCTAACCCTACTGCGCTTCCCTCAACCCTCGTCAACGGGGCCTGGGCTCTGCGCTTCAACTCACGCTACAGACAATCATGACCCGCCTACACCTCGAAGAAGCTCACGGTGACCACGCATACGCGCTGTCACCTAACCTGTGCGAGAACGACATCCGCTGGATCTCCTACGCCTACACGAACGGCGAGGAGAAGACGGCAGAGGCCGTACGTCTCTCAATCGAAGAGTCCGAGCAGGCCTTCACGATCTGCGACGACACAGGTGAGCTTCTCGGGGTGTGGGGTCATGGCGCGTGGGATAGGCCTACGGGCGTGGGCTACGTCTGGCTTCTCTCGACAGAGAGCCTGTGGAACCACCACTACCCCTCCCTGAACCGTATCTGGCGGAGGGTTATCCTCCCCAAACTGGACGCTATCTACGAGCAGTACGGGGCCACTATCTTGAGCGATAACGCCAAGCTGGTCTCTTGGCTACGTCTCTCCGGCTTCTCCCCTAGTACCCGATCCGACCGGACGGGCACCCTCTTTACACACTATACCAGATCATGATGTTCCCCATGAGTGGAGGCATGGCCTCCGGTCTCGCAAGCGCGGCCACACCCACGTCGGGTTTCTCCCTTGGACTCGGGCAGGCCGCGATGGGCCTCGGCATTGCCGGGGGTCTCTTCAGCATCGCCTCAGGTATCTCCGACCAGCGCAAGCAGGCCAAGTACACCGAGCGTATGTGGGAGGAGACCGCACAAGCCTCCTTCAAGGACGCCTCCTTCCAGTTCTCCCAGCTCAACAAGCAGGAGAACCAGCGGGTCCAGCAGGGCGCTCAGATCCTCCAGAACCTCCTCCGACAGTCCCAGCAGGCCCGAGGCTCCGCAGTCGCTCAGGCGGGCGCAGCGGGCGTCTCAGGGGCTTCTGTGCAGGCGCTGGAGTCCGACCTGGCCCGCCAGAAGCTCGCGCAGATTATGTCACAGCAGCAGAACATTGCAGGTATGCGGGACCAAATGGATACCCAGCGTCAGCAGGTCGCCGCACAAGCAACCAACCGTATCCGTTCCGCCATGTCCTCGTACCAGCCCCAGCAGCCTGATGTCTTCGGGCAGCTCTTCCAGCTTGGTGCGTCCGCCATTACCACCTACGCCGACGTCACCACGCCCGGCGTGAACGGCAGAGAGTTCATCTAATGAGACAAAAACCCAAAGAGTTCGGCCTCGGTGTGAGGGATGTGCAGGCTTCGCCTGTGGATACCTTCTCCCCCGAGGTTGTCATGCAGCCCCGAGCAGCCCGAGGTGGCGCTGTGGGCGAGGGTCTTCAGCAACTGTCCCAGACGCTTGCTGGTATGGGCCAGCAGAACCGGCAGTTTGACGAGAAGACGCTGGAGCCCCTGGCGGAAGCCGTCCACGCTATGAAGCAGGACGGCAAGAGCGATGCCGAGATTACTAAGGAGGTCTCCGAGGCTGGTCTCACCACTGGTCGCGTCCTCAACCGCATCCGCAAGGCTGGGGGCTATGACGCCTTCTCCGACCTCGCCTTCCGGGTCACCTACGACGAACTGGAAGCTGACTCAGCCTACCAGTCCGCGCAGTCTAGCCTCAACGTGCTGGACAAGACCGCCCGCAACCTCGCATCAGGTTACGGTCTGGGGGACGATCCCGAGGAACTTCGTGCGTCCCTGTTCGCCCTGTACGGCGAGGGTACGGCGGACCACAAGTCCGGCCTAAGCCCGCTGAGTAGCCCCAAGTACGACAAGCTGATGAACGCTGAGATCGCCCGCAGGGTGGATAAGGCGTTCGCGGCGGGTCAGCGTACCCAAGAGGTTGACATCGCCAACAAGGCCGCCTCAAGCCTCTCGATCCCCCTGGACCAGCACATCTCAGGGGTTATCGACGGCGCAGAGCTCACCGCCGGTATCGAGGAAGTCTTCAAAGGCCCCTTCAGCCAGGTGTCCCCCCAGGACATCCCCGCCTTCTTGACCACAACCGTGGACAGCCTCGGGGCTCGCCTGGAGGTTGCGGTAGCCTCGGGTGCGCTTGAGGTGCATGAGAGCCAGGAGGACATCGAGGAGATATTCACAGCCTTTGAGGAGGGTCTACCCGAGGACGTACTCGACGCCAACCCCGACGCCCTGAACAGGCTCAGGAAGCTGCAAGCCAAGTACACCCGCAACGACCGCCAGATCCGGCAGTACCGGGAGGCTGGAGGGGAGGCACTCCCGGCGTCCGTGGCCGAGAACATCGCCTTGCGCGAACTCGCAGAGTCTTCCGGTGGGGACATCCGAAAGGCTTGGACCAGCGAGGAGACCGTGCGGGACGCAGCCTCCTACGTTATGGACATCCAAGCCCGCCTGGGTGGGATGCCTGAGGAGGACCGCCAAGCCCTCGCAGAGCGCCTGGGTGTCGATGCCAGCCAGGTTGGCTCCGCGCTCTCGCAACTTCGGCACCTGTACACCAAGCGTGCTGACGAGATCAAGCGTACGGGTGTGAGCGACCTCAACCAGAGCTACGCTGAAAGTCAGCGCAAGCTGGCCGCAGAGGATAGATCGGAACTCAAGGAGCATCGCAGTGAAGCCAAAAAGGACAAGCTGTCATCGGGCTCGCGGGAAGCCCACCACGCACTGATCGCAGCCGCGTCTGGGGACCCCGCCAAGCTCGCCGCGCTGGGGAGCCAGATCGCCTTGGACTCCACCCTCTCCGAAAACGATAGGACGATCCTGGAGGCCAATATTGTCATGGAGCGCGACAAAGCTCCGCTGATGCGTAAGGCGTACACGCTGACCACGCCCGCCGTGGAGTCCGTGGCTCAGTCCCTGATGGAGGGTGGCCTTGTGGGCATCAACGAGGACGCAGAGATCACAGCGGAGTCCGCTGGGCGCTTCACCTCCCGCGTGCAACTCGTGGCCGACGATGTCGCCCGTGAGCTCATGCAGGACCCGGAGATCCTTGCGGACCTTGAGGCTGGGCGCACAGGTACCTTCCTCAGCGAACTACGCGCGCGCCTCCCCGAGGCCACAAAGGCTCTAGTGTTCGATGAGTACGGCACCGGGGACAACTCTGGTCTGAGCGCCGTGAACATCCGCCCGCTGGTTACAACCACGGTCGCGGGGTTGACCGACCTGGCAAAGCAGCCGCTCGTCCCAAGCACCATGATGGACAGCATCGGGAGCGTCCTGGAGGGCGCTGACCTCTCCCCGGAGACGGACGCTAAGGAGTATTCTGCTCTGGTGTCCGCGACCAACAAGGGCTTCAAGGGCACCTACGACCTGGGTGCCGCCTGGCTCACGCAGCCGGTGACAACAACTAACGAGAGAGGCCCGTCCTTCAGTAAGACCTCCAAGAGGTTCATGGATGCCGTGGAGCCTCTCCTGGAACAGGCCAAGTCCGACGACATCCGTGTCAGCCAATCCGCCCAGACGGCACTCCGCACGCTGATGCTGAACTCCGGGTCCATCCCGATGTCGGCGGAAGGTGTGTTCGAGTTCATCCAGGGCGAACTGATGGGTCCCACCGAAGGCCTGGACGAGGTCGCATCCTGGAGCCCGCGAACCAAAAAGCTCGCAAGCAGAGCCCGGGGTATCACGGACGCGCTTATAGAGTACGCCGAATTCGACCTGGAGTTCACCTCTTGGGATGAAGCCTCGCGCTACCGTGCCCCGGAGTTCAACACGGACGGCGTGTTCGGTGGGCTTTACAACAGCACTACCGGAGACCTCAACACCAGCAAGAAATTCACCGTCCTCAAGGGCGGAGTAGAGACCGAGATTGACTTCAGTGAGGTCGTAAACATCACTCAGAAATTCCTTGGAGACCGCATCCGCGGCTTCACACCTTCCCGAGCGCAGACGTTAGACTGGATCTACCGTCAGTCTGCCGTTACCGAGTAAACCATGCAAGACTACAACACATCAGGCGAGTACGACCTCTGGGGGTCCTACAAGGCCAAACGGGCCACCGCTGACATCTCAGGTGAGGCGGTGGACGACTTCGAGATGGGCGTGGGCTCAGTGGCTGGTGATATGATTACTGGGGTTGTCAAGGGCGGGTTCGATGCCCTCTCCTCGATATCCAACCTCGGTGTGTCGCTCACCAACCTGATGACAGGGTATGACATCGAAAAGGTGGACTTCTCTGAATCTCTTGGGCTCAAAACCCATACGATGGCGGGTAACTTCATCGGCGTTGCCACCCAGTTCTTCGTCCCCTTCGGGGCGCTGGGCAAGGCTGGCAAGGCCATGCAGGCCGTCAGCGGCACGGGCAAGGTGGCGAAGGCTAGTAAGGTCGTGGGTGGGGTGCTGAACCCCATGAACGCCAAGGCCATCGAGAAGGTCCGAGCCCTGGAGGCCAGCGGCCAGGTCACCAAAGGTATGCTCTGGAAGGCGCGTCTCCTGAACGCCTCCAAGCAGACCGGAAAGGGTGCCGTGGCGGACTTTATCGCGTTCGACGAGAACGAGAAGCGTATGTCTGACCTTGCGGCGCACATCCCTGCCGTGGGTGGCCTCTTCGAGGGTCTCACATACGACGAAGACGACAACTGGTTCGAGGCCCGTATGAAGAACACTATCGACGGGGCCATGCTCGGCTTCCTCGGTGACGGGCTTATGACCACTTGGGTTTCTCGGAAGGCACGCAAGGCTGTCTTGAAGGCTGGCGGCACTGAGGAGGAGGCGCTTGCTGCTGCTTCCCTGAAGGCTTTGGGCTTCGAGAAGGCTGCGCTCAAGCAGGAGGCCGAAGAGGTTGCCGAGAAGGTGACCAAGGCCTCCGAGACCACCCGCCCGCTCCCCGCTGACGCGGGTGACGAGGCCTTCGCGGCCGAGGCCCGTGCCGCGCAGGACCAAGTAGACGAAGCGAGAGCTGCGGGTAAGGTCGTAGACGAGGATGGAACGGTGCGCCCGCGTGAGCGGCACACCACCGTAGACGAGGATGGGAATACGGTCGAGTTGGCCCCCGCCGAGTCCGCCCGCCTTGACGCGGAGGCTGGAACGGTGCGCCCGCGTGAGCAGCCCACCGCCGTAGACGCGGACGGGAACACGGTCGAGCTGACCTCCGCCGAGTCCGCGCGCCTTGACGAGGAGGCCATCAACTGGGGTGAAGGAAACACGGGCCGCGTCGATCCAGACACGGGACGCGTGGAGATCACCCCATCCCTCAGCAAGCAGGAAGCGGCTTATGAGGCAGCCGCCGAAGACCTCGCAGAGGCTGCTGGTGCCGCGTTCCAGGCAGGCCGCAAGTACGACGGTCGCACTGTTATCGAGGGCTTCAAGGACTTCCAGGTCCGTACAGACCTGCCCACGAACCCGCGAGCCCTGGACGCCAACGGCAAGCCGATCCCGCTCCCTCTCGGCCTCAGCCGCCGCGCGGCCAACCTGGCAACCCGCCGGGCCGCTCTCAGGGACCCCGATGGCGCGCTGGCCCTCACGCGCGTCCTGGAAATGAAGTTCGGCCAGCAGAACACTGGACCCGTCATGGACCTGGACGAGCTTCGTTACACGGTCATGACAGCCGTGGATGAACTTGGAGACCTTAGCGCCTCCGAGAGTGCCAAGGTTGCCGGTCTCGTCGCAGAGGCGGGCGAGGAGGAGCTCCAGAAGGCCGTCACCCGTATGCAAACCCAGTCCGCCATCTCCACGGAGTACGCCAACGAGACCTCGCGGGTCGTCAAGGAGATGATCCAGCATGAGGACACGCTCGACAACGAGAAGCTGAACCACCTCGCCGACCTGTTTGAAGCCTTCGACGGTTGGCAGTCCGGCTACAACACTTCCAAGTCCTACTTCGGGCTTGGACTCAAACTACCCGTCCAAGAGTCTAAGCGGATGTTCCGCAAAGCCGCCAACGCCGCCGCAGATGTCTGCGGTTTGAAACCATCATGAGAAAGAACCTAACCGGAGAGTGCGGGAGCCTGTTCCAGTCGCTCTCCAAGACACTCCGCGAATCCGCTGTGCCGGGTCAGGAGGCTGACGACCTTGTACGCAAACTGCTCAAGAGCGTGGACAAGATCCTCGACGGCGGCAGCGGCAGCGTCAAGGCCATGGAGATGTTCACGCAGAAGAACATGGCCGCGCGGGGCTTCGACATTGCAGAAGAGTTCCGTATGTTCTCCATGCTCTCCGGTATCAAGACGCAGGTGATCTCGCCTGTCTCTGGTGCCGTTATGAGCCACGCCCGGACGGTCGAGGATACAGTGGGCGCCTACCTCGGGCGTGCGCTGGGTAGCCTCACAGAAGAAGAGGGGCGACAGGTTGCCCGCATGGCAGCGGTGGAGCGATCCCACATTGCCCGAGCGCAGCTCAACATCGCGGAGAACATCAAGATCTGGTCCGGCCTCAAGGACGGATCAAGCCCGTGGGAGAAAATCGCCAACGGGAAACTTGAGGAGTCCCAGATGAACTCTGCGGCTGCTATGGCTGCACTGGACCGGCTGAATAGCGGCAAGGACGGTTTCATCACTGGCGGTCTGCAGTTCCTCAGCGGGGTCAGCCGCTTGTCGGGCCAAGCTCTACAGCAGGGCGACCAGATGACCAAGATGATCGCGGGACGCGCCCGGCACATCGCCCGATCCAACGAGCACTTCCTCGCCAAGGGTTACGACGATGCCACCGCGCTGCGTATGGCTCGTGAGCAGGCCGACACGCTTCTTGAGCAGCGAGGCAACGTGCGGAACCAACTCCGCACCGCACTGGTTCACAAGCGCGGCAACGCCCCGGAGGATATGCCCAAAGAACTGGACGATCTACTCCGGCGCACAGGCGTCGAGACGGAGCAGGACATCACCGCCGCGCTGGACGCCATCGACGATGGTATCAAGGCCGGTGAGGATGCCACGTTTACCCACAAGATCAAAGACCGTAACTTCCTCGATAAGCTGGGTCGGCACATCCAGAACGCCCAGCAGGACATCCCGGCCCTCAAGCTGGTCATGCCCTTCGTCAAGACCCCCACGAACATCGCCAGCGAGACCTGGGAGCGCACCTTCGGCGCTGCACTGGGTGGCACTGAGGTCCTCCTCCGCAAACTCTCTGGCAAGACCCCGCTGGGCGAGTCCCTGCGAGACCCCATGTTCGACATGGCTAGGAGGCTGGAGAGTCTCGACCCCCGCGTCCGCGCCCGTGCTATGGGTGAGATGTCTATCGGCGTCACCGCCGTCAGTGGCGTGGTTATGCTGGCAGGGCAGAACGACGAGGAGACGGGTATGCCGAAGATCACGGGGACGGCTCCGGCCAACCCCAGGCTTGCCGCTACTTGGCGCGAAGCCGGGTGGCAACCCCGCAGCATCATGGTCGGCGGCAATTACGTCTCCTACGACCGGCTGGACCCGCTCTCCGGGGCCATCCTGGGCTTCGGCGCAGACCTGACTGCGGCCCTTGGGTGGGCCAGCGACGACGGGACCACGGCGCGTGACGGGTCTGACCTGTTCCTCGGTGTCGCAGCAGCCCTCGGGGCCAACATCACCTCCAAGACCTGGATGCGTGGACTCCGAGAGGCCGCAGAGGTCGCCGCAGACCCCGCGCCCCACACGGTTGAGAGGATGATGAAGAACGTGGCGGGCTCGTATGTGCCCAGCATTATCCGAGATGTCGCCAACCTCTCACGCGAGGAGCAGATGGTCAAGGACATCAACGGAGTGAGCGATGCCTTCCTCGCCAAGATCCCCGGCCTCAACAACTCGGTTGATGATCGCCGGAATTTCATGGGCGAGAAACTGCGCTACACGGATGTACCTGGACAGCAGAAGTGGAACACCATCATGCCGTTCAACATCTCCCGCATCAAGGACGATGTCATCTCCAGGGAGCTCTCAAAGCTCCCCCAGGGCTTCTCCATGCCCTCTACGAAGGTGTACGGAGTCGATCTGAAGGACGCTGCGTACAACCAGGAGAACGGACAGACGGCCTACGACAGGCTCCTGGAGCTGTCATCTGAAGTCAAGGTCGGCGGGCGCACCCTGCGCCAGGAGATCCGCCGCGTCATCAAAAGCCCCGAGTACCAGCGGCTGGACTCCTTCGACTTCGAGGGTGAGCGCAACCCGCGCACCGCGATGCTCACCAAGTCACTGAACAAATACCGCAAGAAGGCCCGCACAGTGCTCCTCCGGGAGAACCGAACCCTCTCATCTGACGTTAGCTCCCGATCCAAAGCCCGGAAGCAACGCCGCGCCGGAAACGGCTTCAACTTCTTCCAGCAATGATTACTGAAACCTATGTAGCGACGGCGGGCCAGACCGTCTTCCCTTTCACGTTCCCTTTCCTCGCCGCAGCGGACCTCACGGTCGCAGTGGACGGGGTGGAGACCTCTAGCTGGGACCTCACCTCCGCTCAGACCGTCACCCTCAACGGTGACTTCACGGGCGGTGGAGCCCTTACGGAAGGTCAGGAGGTCAGCGTAGCCCGCACGACCCCCATTGACACACCGGCTGTCACCTTCGCCTCCCCGAGTACCCTGCGATCCTCCGAGATCAACCGGGCGGTCCAGCAGCTTCTGTTCAACCTCCAGGAGCAGGACGCGGACACCACGGCGGGTATGCGTAAGAACCTAGGCGGTACAGCCTGGGACGCGGAGAGCATCCCCGTGAAGTCCCTGGGCGCCCCTGTGGACTCGGGGGACGCGGCACGCCTTGCGGACATTGAGAACGCTATTGTGGCCGGTGGGAACATCCCCGCCTTCTCTATCGCTGACGCAGGCCGCAGCCTCGCCATCGACGTAAACGGCAACGTGGGCTGGGCGTCCGCCGGGGGCGGTCTGTCCGTCTTCGAGGTTACCACCCAAGACCCGCCCCCTGTGGCCTACGCCAACGGTGGCTCCCTTCTCGTCACAAGCACCAACGGCATTCAGACTCCGGGCTCCCAACTGCCGCTCACCAAGCTGGCCGATGTGATGCCCTGGTTCTCTGGGACCGCCCCGAGTGTCGTCGGTGACGCGGAGCTGCTGCTCCCCACGGCTGGCGTCTACGAGGTCACAGCCCACGGCAACCTGCGTACCATTCCAGAGGCTGGCGTTGACATCCAGCACGGGGCCAAGCTAGGCATTACGGACTTCCTCTCGGGGAGTGTTGTGCTGGACCAGATCCAGAACATCACCCTTGGCCGCAGCGGGGACACCGACCCCTGGGTCTCCTCCTACGGCTTCACGCTCCGCGCGTACGTCACGGTGACCACCCCGGTCTCCCTGAGCCTCAGGGGTGTCCGCATTGGCAGCCCGACCGTCCTCATGGACGTTCCGACCCGGGTGGAAGTGAGGGAAGTCCGATGAGCGACCCCCTCGAAGAGATGGACCGGCTCCTCGCTGAGTCCCACCTGAACGCCCTGAAGAGCCCTGACGCCACTGCGGCAGACAGGCAAGCTGCCAGGATGTACCTACAGTCCAAAGGCTACGCTGGCCCCTCTGTGGCCGGTCACGCCAAGGCTGACGACGATCATCCGGTACTTCGCCTATCCGATTGGACTGAAGAGGATCTGAGGGAGCATGGAAGTTGACCGAGCCGCCCGCAAGCGTGCCCGTGAAGTCCTGATTGTTCTCACTAACGTACTCCCCGTGCCCTTCCCTGTCCGCCTTCGCTGGCGCAAACTGGAAGGGTTCGGGGAGTCTCTCGTTTCCACCAAGAAGGATGGTACGCGCAGCGCAACCATCGACCTCCGAGAAGACCTCTCGGAACCCCTAGCTGTGGAGGTGCTCGTACACGAGTACGCCCACATCATCACTACTGACTACTATGGCAGCTCCCACGACGCGGTGTGGGGCCTCGCCTACTCTGACGTTTACCGCTGTATCTACGGAGAACACTGATGCTCGAAGACAGCAACCACACTAGTCTGATTGGCATGGTCTTCGGCGCTGGCGGTGCGGGTGCCGTGTTTATCCGCTACCTGGTCGAGAGCTACATCTCCGGGCGCAAGGACCGCGCACGCAAAAAGCATATCGACGGGTTGAAGCGTATCACAGGCATCTACGATGAACTGAACCAGATCATCGCCGCAGACTCCAACATCAACCGGGTCATGGTGATGCGCTCATCCAACAGCGGCAGCATCCCATCCCCTGGGTGCCGCATATTCATCCGGGTCCTGCATGAGGCCTACAGAAGCCTCTCGGACTCGATCATCCACTCGAACCTGTGGGACGAGCGGCAGGCGGACCAGCACTACATCTCTCTGGTGCGCTCAATCGCCCAGGATGGCTTCGTCGAGTTGTACGCCAAGGATTTGCCAGAAGAGTCGGCACTCCGCGCTGTCTATGACGCCAGCCATACCGAGAAAGCCAAGGTCTGGCGCTTGGAGCTCACCGGCACAGAGATGTTCTACCTTTCGGTGAACTACCGCAAGGACATCGACATCCCGCCCATCTCCAAGGCCGTCACGGCCAACTCAGTCGCAAACCTCCAGACACTGTTCCAAGAATGAAAATCCCCGCAGATCACCCCGCAAGAGACTTCAAGGTCTTCTCAGAGCGTATCTGGAAGCACCTCAACCTACCGCCCCTCACGCCCGTCCAGCGGGACATCTGCGATTGGCTCCAGCATGGGGGCAAACGTAACCAGACGCACGCCTTCCGAGGGGTGGGGAAGTCCTACCTCTGCTCAGCCTACGTCCTGTGGTCCCTCTTCATGGACCCCAACGAGAAGTGCCTAGTCATTTCGGCCTCGAAGGAACGCGCTGACGCCTTCGTGAAGTTCACCCGCCGTCTCATCGACGAGGTGCCCTTCCTACAGCACCTGATCCCCGACAGGAACCGGGGCGACCGGGACTCCAACATCTCCTTCGATGTGGGGGCAGCTACGGCTGGGGCGCACAGCCCCTCTGTGAAGGCTGCGGGAGTGACTGGGCAGATAACAGGAGCCCGTGGTTCCCTCATCGTCCTCGATGACGTAGAGGTCCCGGGCAACTCCGCGACCCCTGCGATGCGGGAGAAGCTCTCTGAGAGTATCAAGGAGATCGACGCTATTCTCCTGCCGGAGTCCAAGGAGCTAAAGGTCAACCCCCGTGTGCGGATCCTGGGAACGCCCCAGAGCATGGAGACGATCTACTCGACCCTTGAGGAGCGCGGATACACAACCCGCGTGTGGCCCATCGAGGTCCCCGAGGAGCACACCGCCCTGGGCTACCACGGCAACCTGGCTCCGATGGTCCAGAAGATGATCGACGACGGGGACCCTCCGGGTACCTCCGTGGAGCCCTCACGCTTCCCTACGCACGACATCGCGGAGCGGCGGCTCTCCTACGGCACGCTGGGCTTTATGCTCCAGTTCATGCTCTCCACGGCTCTCAGCGATGCCGAGAAGTTCCCCCTGAAGACAAAGGACCTCATGGTCGCCTCGTTCCCCACGGATCGAGCCCGCGAGGTCTACGTCCACTCCAACCACCCTCAGTTCAAGCTGGCGGAGCACCCGAATGTGGGTATGCACGGGGACGGCTTCTACCACGTGGGGGACGAGATTGGGGAGTACACCAAGTTCGACAACACCATCGTCGCCGTGGACCCCTCAGCCCGAGGCCGTGACGAGACCGCAGTGGTCTCAATGAGT
>Ga0208643_1000853_pt1 | contig 18688 bp, 20 predicted proteins | sample VirMetDEL_Nov_12_FD_184516 | JGI IMG/M metagenome (GOLD analysis project Ga0208643, IMG submission 184516) | Aqueous microbial communities from the Delaware River and Bay under freshwater to marine salinity gradient to study organic matter... | ecosystem: Environmental > Aquatic > Marine >... | reverse complement strand
CTTAACTTGTACAGATAAAAAAAAGCAGACCAAAAAGTCTGCCTAAAAAACCTATCTTAGATTTTTTAATACAAAAAACATAACACAAGTATTTAAAACAATCAACTAAGCATAGCGTGTACTTTAGTTGTAATGGAAAAGCCCAGACTTTTGATCTGGGCTTTTTGACTAACAGGATGTATGAGGCGGTTTAAAAGGAAATCATTATGGCAATAACAATTTTGCCTCATACAAAGATATTTATCTATCTGTGTTTTTGATCTAATTTTTGTTCTATTCTATCCAACTGCAATTGCATTTTCTCAATCGTTCTATTAGTTGCTTCTGATTGATTAATAGACACGGCTACTTTTTGATCTACATCTTTGATAGAAGTGTTCATATTTAAGTAGCCAGTGCCACCCAAACTGCAGGCACCAACTACTATCCAAGTAAGTTGACTGGTATTGAAATCAATCATTTGCTTCCTCTAGAGGTAAATTAAAAAATATTTTTGCTTCTAGTTCAGTATCAAAATAGTACCAACCTTGTACTGGATAGGTGTAAGTATCTTTTAGTTCCAAAACAAGTATAGTATTATCAACAAACGAAACTACTTGACCAAAATCAAGTTGGTCATCAATAAGAGCGTAAAATCCATTTTCCATAAGTTATCCTGTTACAGTCCAGTTCTTTATTCTGGCCGCATGAGTATTTAGTGCTCTGAATGTGACTGTCAATCCGCTGCCTGAAGTACCCGGAAGTTTTAATATTACATTGTTTGTACTAACCGCTGTTACATAATTTGCATAAGTTATCGTACCTGTTGATGTTGCAGTCAATGTGATTGGTGCACCACCTGGAGTTAATGATAATTTAAAGTAACCACCTGCTCTTGAATTCACTGAGTAATAAGTTTGATTAATTGCCAAACCTGGGTTTACAGTAAATGCTGTAAATCCAAACATGATACCATCACCTGGCTCAATTGTTCCAAATCCTGAAACAATAAATTCACTAGTTGAACTTGAGAAGTTTGCAGTAAATGAATTTACGCCATTACCATATGCATACATACCAGGAACAATGTTTGCATTAATAGTACTTGCATCAATACTATTAAGTGATACTGTTGCTGCTGAAACAGTATACACAGTAGTTGCTCCTGGATTACTTGAAATAGTTAAAGTTTGTGTAGTTGCTGCAATACCCAAATTTGTACAGATTGTTTCTAGTTCAGGTTTACCTAAATTACTTCCTGAATAACTGTGAGTTAATTTTAATCCAGTAATTTGAACTGAACTTAAACCAAATGAACCTGAAGTAAATGTTGATGGTGCTGTAGTTACGTTTGCACAATTAAATGCTGGAATTGAGTTTAATGTTGGACAAGATGTAAACATTGTTGAAATGTTTAATGCTTTTATGGTATTTAAGTTAGGCGCATCTTTTAACAATGCACAATTATTAAACATATTTGTAAAGTTTGTGCAGTTTGCAGTATTAAAATCAGGCGCTGATATAATTTTTGAACCATTAAACATGCTAGTTACTTGAGTTGCATTTGATAAATTTAATAATGGAACAGTTTCTAGTGTTTGAGTTTGTGCAAACATAGAGTTAAAGTTCACTGATTTACTTGAATCATATAATGGAATTGATTCTAAAATAGTGCAACCGTTAAAAGTACTAATAAAAGTAGTAACATTTGATGTATCCATTGCCGGAGCAGTTTTTAAACTATTGCAGTTTAAAAACGCACTATCTAATATAGTATTTTTAGTTGAAATTAAATCACCAATTATTTGTAATGAATTGCACCCGTTAAAAATATTAATAAAAGAGGCTGCATTTCCTAAATTTAATGGTGGAACAGAAGTTAACAAAGAACAACCTTGAAAAAGACCATTGCATGCAGTTACTTTTTCAAAATTAAAAGTTGGAACTTCAGTAAGTGATGAACAGTTTTGAAACATACTCGTAATATTAGTAGCGTTACTTGTATTAAAAAAAGGAACAGTTTTCAATGCTCTACAACCAGAAAACATTGTTGCAAAAATTGTAACAGTAGATGAATCATAAAAAGGTACTGTTTTTAAACTAACGCAGTTAAAAAACATGCTTTCAAAAGTAGTTGCATTTTTTGTATTTAAATAAGGTGCATTAACTAAATTAACACATCCGCTAAAAAATGAATTAAGTGAATATGATGCACCAAGATTAATAATCTTAACTTGACTTGCATCAATTAATTTTGTGCAATTGGAAAACACACTAAGCAGATTAGTTGAATTTTGAAAAGTTATTGCTGGAGCAACAGTCATACTAGCGCATCCATTGAACATATTAACTGCCAAATTAACGGGTGCCGGAAGAACAGGAAACTTTTCTAAACTGTAGCATTGTTGGAACATTTGAGAACCATCAAAACTTGCTGCATTAGTTGGTGGTAATGAAGGAAAATTAACTAATTTAAAACATCCACCAACTAAAAAACGTGCGTCATTCCAATTGTCAGGACCGGCTAAGATAGGAATACTTTGTAATCCAGACAAATTATAAAACATATTCGCAAAAAAGAAGTTATTATTTGCAGTAGTTTTAATTATAGAAACTTGTTCAAGCAATCCAAAAGAAACAACCGGAGCATTTCCTGCAATTATAAAACTTGTTAAATTAGCAGAAGCAACTGCAATATCAAGCCAACGAGCAACATATGAAGAAAGTACTGGAACATTAACAAATTTCTTATTTAAATCAACCACTGATAATAATCCTGCACCAACTGGTGTTACAGTTATAATTGCTTGTCTATATCCACCGGAGGTTAATGTTCCACTTGGTAAACTTGAGAATGTATAGTTGTATTGGGCTATTGTTCCAGTTGCATATGTTTGCGGGGCAGTACCATCACCCCAATCAACTTGAAAACTACCACCACTAACAGTTGCACTTAATGCAACATAATTAGTAGAATAATTAAAAACAGCAAAAAGCCCAACAAACTTCTGATCACTTGCAGTAAGTGTAGGTAAGGCTAACCAATCAGAAGGTCTAGTGTAAGTTGATGAACCTTGAGGTGTTAAACTATATGAAGCAGAAGAAAGACCTTTTGCTTCAATAGTTTTTTGACTTGCTAACGCTACAGTCATTATGCAATCTCCGAACCAAACAATCCAAATGAAACTGTTGCTGTACCGGCATAAACTGTAACAACATCGGTTGCTGATAATGCAACACCAATTGTTAAGAATAGCGTATCATTTCCATTAACATAATTATCATACACAATATAATGCTGTGCTGCTAATGCTGCACCTGCTGGTCTTACTGCAACTCTAATAGTTGTTGTAAAGCCTTGGTTACAAATTGATAGTGTACTTGCTACTGCTTGAGTTGCTACAGGTACATCGTATAGTGTGGTAGCAGTGGTCGCTGCTGGTATTACTTGACCTAAAACTTTATATGAACTAGCCATTTCTTTTTCCTTAAATTATTTTACATGCCTGCAAGCAAGAATGGATTGAATGTTTCACCTGCTCCACCACCGCCACCTGATTGTGCTACCCAAGATAAATTGCCTGAGCCATCTGTTTGTAATACGTAACTTGCTGTGCCGCCTGTGATCTTGATAGTTGACACGCTACCTAATGATAAGTTTGAACCATCAAACGTAACATTACTTATGCCACCAAATGCACCACTATTGTTAAATTGTAGTTGGGTGTTAGCACCACCTGGAGTGCCTGAACCACCTGAAGCAGTTGCAAATACGCCATTACCATAAAGTACTTGGCTTGCATTACCGTTTAAGTTTACAGTTGCAATGTTACCTAAACCAACAACATTGCTAGATGATACACTGAATGCGGTACCAGCAAAGTTTGCATAGTTAGCATCATAAGCAGGCAAGTCAATCCACTGTGTATCATAATTTAAAGCAGTAACTTTGCTAAGAACTTGTCCAGCAGTTCCACCTGCAGCAACACCTGCTCCAGTATATCCCGTTGGGCCCTGAATACCTTGATCGCCCTTTGCTGCCATCGGTGTCCAATACGTAGTATTAGGTGGATTGTATAAACTAGTTGAAGTTTTGCAAAAATAACTTGAGCCACCAAAAACAACTACATCATATGGTACATATAAAGTTGGTGACGCTTGCCAATTACCTCTAAAGTTAAAGCCTTGCCCAGTAGCACCAATATCTCCTTGTAAACCCTGTATACCTTGAATACCCTGTATACCTTGAATACCCTGATCACCCTGCGGGCCTTGTATACCCTGAATGCCTTGATCGCCTTGTGGGCCTGTAGCACCAGTAGCACCTGTTGCGCCAGTAGCACCCGCATCTCCCTGTATGCCCTGTATGCCTTGTGGGCCAGTTGCACCAGTGTCACCTTGAATACCTTGTGGGCCAGTCGCGCCAGTAGCACCTACATCTCCCTGTATGCCCTGCGGTCCTTGTGGGCCCTGTGGTCCTGTTTCGCCTTGTGGGCCTGTAGCACCAGTAGCACCCGCGTCGCCCGGAATACCTTGTGGGCCTACGATTTGACCAACATCAATCCATTCAGTACTATCCCAAGTGTACAAATTACCAGTACTTGTAACAACGTAACTATCACCCTGAACATTGCCTGTTGCAGGTAAGTTAGCAGGAGTTGCAACTTCACCTTTAAGATTGATACCAATGCCCGCTTCACCTTGAATGCCTTGTGGTCCTTGAGGGCCAGTTGCACCTGTCGCGCCAGTGTCACCTTGAATGCCCTGTATGCCCTGATCGCCTTGTGGACCAGTTGCACCAGTTGCACCAGTAGCACCTGTTTCGCCTTGAATGCCTTGCAAGCCTTGATCCCCTTGTGGACCAATTGGGCCTGTTTCACCTTGAATACCCTGAATGCCTTGTGCACCAGTAGCACCCTGTGCGCCAGTCGCACCAGTAGCGCCTGTTTCGCCTTGTATGCCCTGAGGGCCCTGAATGCCTTGCTCTCCTTGAGGTCCTTGTGGTCCCTGTGGGCCTTCTGGGCCTGTATCTTTAGCAGTCCAAGATAAGTTACCTGCGCCATCTGTTTGTAATACAAAAGCGTTACTACCACCAATAACATGCAAGTTAGCAACTGGAACAGTAATATTACCAAACACACCCTCAACGTTAGCAGCGTTTAGATTTGTAAGTTGTGAACCATCACCTGATAAGTTACCACTCACACTAATGCCATTTGGACCCGCACTGATTGTTGACTCGCCAAGATAGATTGTGTTACCACTTAGGTATAAGTCTTTCCAACGATGTGTAGAACTACCAATATCATAAACAAGATCGCCAGTTGGAATCATGTTGCTTGAGATATTGCCATTTAAATATGTTGGCATGTAAGCAGCAACGTTTGCGTTACCGTATTGTTCAGGCAAGCCAGTTAGTTGTGAACCATTACCAATAAAGTAATCGGCAGTGATATTACCTGAGACTGAAATCTGATTAGTAGTTGCAACAGTAACGTTACCATTACTACCTGTGCTTATTTGAATATTATTACCAGCAGTAATATTCTGAACACCAGTGGTGCTAACTGCTCTAGATACCTCTAAATTTATATTGCTTTTAGCGGTGATAGCAACTTCAATGGATTTATTCTCTGAATTTATTATTATCTGTTGAGCCATTTTAGTTTACTACTCCGTCTGAACGAATCAAGAATAGCAAGAATACTTGCTCATCATATGCTGGGTTTGGTTCAACACTAGGAAAACTTAATTTTATTCTACCACTAAAACAAACTGGATCATTAACTGCAATGTTAAGTTCAGGATCGTCTGCCATTACGTTCCAAGTAGCATCATCAATCACAAGAGTAAACTTACCTAATGGATTAATCCGATTGGTAATAGTCATTGTGATTGGAGTAGCACCTGGATAGTCAAATATATTGAACTCTAATCCATATCTACCATCTTGTAGATCAGTGATTGTTCTGCGGATTATTTGGGCATCAATCGTAACACCAGTTAAGTCAATGGGTGTAACTGTCCCATTAACATTGGTGCTCCAAGTTTGATTCCAAAAGTCTCGTTGGTTGTATACAAGTTCTTGCGCTAAGATTTGTCCATCAAAGCCCGCAACTTGGGTAAGTGTGTCGTTGGCGAATTTTGCCATTATGTAGTCTCCGTTAATTTATTCCAGCGAGAATTGACCATACTGGCTATGTGTTCTGCGGACATCTTAATGCCTTTGTTCCAAGCATTTCTTCCTTTATTTCCATCAATACTATTTTGTGAAGCAGTTTGAATAAAAACATTTCCAAATGTGTATCCGCCTTTATCACCAATGCGGCTCATTACATAGGCATTTTTACCTTTTCCTCTTAATTCCCATTTTCCTGATTTTTGCCAAATATCATACCATTCTTCAAATGTTAGTTCAAATGGTAATCCGCGCTTTTTTGCGCCATATTTATGCTCTTGGTATTTTCTTTTTGGTGAACTCATTTTAACCTCTCTGCTGTCTCGCATGTTGACCCCATTTGCGCCACTTCGCTTATGGGGTGTGTAAATGTATTTATGCTAAATCAAATTGCCCGATAGCCCCAATTCCAAACACGATCTCCTGTAGTTAACGATCCCGAATAAGTTGTGAGTGTATCTGTTTCTACTGGATAAGTGCTTGATGTTATTGAAAAGGTTGAATTTGCACTTGCAACTGTGATTCTTGTATAACGGCATACATACGTATTTGTTCCTACAGCAATTCCATAAACACCTAGTCTTGGTATTTTCCCACTAGCAGGAAGATTAAAAGCCCAAAAATCATTTGCTCCTAAATTTGAATTTGCTGCAATATACAAATTATTATTTTTATATGCAATGCCTTGTGCATTTAAAGCAACTGCATCAGGTGTCATTTGATTTGCATATAGTATTTGATCACTATTGTTAAATCCAATCAAAACAACTTTGCTTCTTGTTGGTCCTACCGTTCCACCTTCACCAATTGATCCCATTAGATAAACATAACCATCAGAAGCAAATGCAGCCCCATTTATTGTTACGCCTGAATTTGAATCAATTTGCTTTTGACGAGTAATAAATCCATCGCTATTAATTATAATATAACCCAAAGAATGACATAAACAAATATTAGTTCCATTAGTGCTTAGTGAGTGTGAACTATATCCTAACGCACCGGCAATTTGTTTTTTCCAAACAACGGTTCCGCTGCTATTTAATTTTATGATATGAGAATTATTATCATTAACTAAAACATAAACATTTCCTGAACTATCTAATACATTACTAATGATTCCACCAAAAGAGGATGAACCTACTCCAAGTGAAACACACCAAAGTAAAGTTCCCGATAGATTAAATTTTGAAAGGAATGCAAAAGAATTTGATGAACTAAAATATCTTGAAATAACAAAACTGTTCCCAGCAGGATCAACGTCAATGTCAATGCCTTGTTCTTGAATAGAGATACCACTTTTTTCAAATAAAACTTGCCATTGAATAGCACCCAAACTATTGTATTTGGCTAAAAATGAAGCATTTGATTGGGATACGCTATTGATAGTAGAACCAACTGCATAGACATTATTTAAACTATCAACTGCACAACTGTTGAATGAGCAATTCCAAACTGATGGACTAGTTCTATTTTGAACAAATTTATTAAAACTCATTATACCAGAACTATTAAGTTTAGTCAAAATAGCCTGATCCTGGGCGCCACCTGAAGTTGATTCTTGATCAATGCCGGGAATCAAAATATTATTATTTGAATCAATTGCAATTGAAAAAGGAGTTTCTGGATATTGAGTAACTAACCCAGAACCTATTGTAATCCAATTCTCGCCTTTAGATATAGCAGTAGTCCCAAAGGCTCGCTTACTAAATGCTCCTATAGTTGTTGAAAATGGCATAATTTATTTTTAAATTAACTGAATGAGTTAAATGTACCTATGATTGTATACGTATTTGCACTTGATTTAATAAAGGTATAATTAAAACAACTTAAAGTATTTGCGTATACTGTTGCATTACTAGGTACAACGCCATCAGTATATTTTATTGTACGAGTTGCACCATCAACTTTTATTGTTGTTGGTAAATAAACGTTTGCACCAAGATTAGTTAACAAAGCAACAGTAACACTTTTGCCAACTGGAACTACACTGTCAAAAGTTGTTGTTGCATTACCTATAAAATTTATAATGGAATTTCCTGTACTTGGAATAGAATAAAATTGAATTGCACCATCTAAGATATTCCAATCAACATTACCAGTTAAAGCACCTGTTTGTACAATAACTTTTTCAAATCCTTGTTGAATTTGCAGTGTGCTTAAAACACTTCCGGTAACTGAAAGATTTGCAACTGATAATACATCAGTATTACGATTATAAGTAAAGCCAGGATCACCACCAAATTTTCCAGCATTGTTAAACTGTACTTGTGAGTTAGCACCACCCGGAATACCATTGCCAGGAAGAATATTACCTGCTTGAGGCAACCAAGTTAGATTACCTGTGCCATCTGTTTGCAATACATAACCATTAATACCACCAGTAATTTTTACTGTGTCGCTGTTACCTAAATTAAGATTGCCACCACTAAACGTTACATTAGGAATGCCATCAATAACATTTGCATTATTAAATTGTAATGCACCAGTTTGACCAAGAGCGGCTAATGTTTGAAACGTAACTGTGCCATTACCATCTGTTCTTAGATACTGACCATCACTACCACCAAAAATTTTGAGATTTGTAATTTCACCTAAATTACCACCATTAGCAACATCAATTCTGCTGCCACTAATATTGCCCGCCACTGATATGTTACCAGTTCCAGCAATATTACCAACAGTAACATTACCAGTAGCATTGATTGCAGTTACATTAAGTGCAGTAACACTTAATAAACTAATAGCACTATCAAAAGTAAATGATGAATTACTTTCAAACAAGCCAGCATTGTTAAAAATAACTTGCCCATTGCCTGCTCCCCCTTGAGGAGGAAACGCAGCAAAGCCTGCAAACACAGTAAGATCAGTAGTAACTGGATTAACAACAATCTCGTTGTTTTCAACCAACATTGTGCTACTGAAATTATTAACTGTAAAATTTAAGTTTACTTCGGACATATTAGATGTACCTTATAATCAAGCCAATTGGTTCTTTATTAATATCTTGTAATGAACTTAGTGCATCAGTTCTTGTAACTGTTAATGTAACGATTGCCAACAACGCAGGTGATGTATCAATCCCGATTGTTTGCGAACCATTAATCGTTGCTGGGATATACATATAACCAATACCAGCACTACCATTAGTAACTGCTGCTGCTAAGCCAGATGGTGCTGTTGGCTGCGGGCTAAGCAATGTAAGATTGGTAAGATTAATCGTTGTTGTGCTTGCTGTTGGGCTATCATAAGTTATAACTGTATTATACCATTTGCAAGTTGGCGTTAATGTCCAGCCAGTGATGTTAACTGCTGCGCCGGAACTATCTTTAAAAGTAAACGGGAAAGTATAACTTTCACCATTGTAAATTTCTACACACTGAAGTGGTGCGCCCGCGATAGTTGCAGTTTTAGCGCCGTTTAAAAGTAAACTCATTTTTATTTCTCCTATTTGTATTTATCAACCCTTGAACTCTGTTAATGCAAGTGATTTCCTACCTGCATACGTAGTTACTGGGGTTGTTGGGTTATTTAAATTACCTGCAACTAAAATAAATTTAATTTCAGTGTCTGCCAAATAAGCACCTGTCTTAACAGTTGCTGCTACCGGAACGTTGTTTGGTAACTGATCTTGTACGGGTTGTATGGTATTGTCATATGAACTATTTGGGCTTGATCCATAATTCCAAATTCTAAACGTTTCAAAAAAAGAAATTACTTGGAATACCTGACTTGCATCAGCAACATCCCATACTACCGGTGGACTTGTTTTATATCCATTATAATATAAATTTTCTCCCATGATATAAAATTTAGTACCAAATGTTTTACATACATAAAAGGTACCTGAAAATTCACTCCATTGTGGTTCCCAAGTAAAACCATCAGGTGAATATAAAACTTCACCTTCGTAACCAGCAGCAAAATTATCATTGTAAACGCTAAAATAATTTGCTACTCCCATTAAACGCCCCTCTGCAATAGTACCACTATATCGTACAGTCCAATTTAAAGTTGCAGGACTTGTTACAATTCTACTATATCCACTTCCATTTAAATTTATATCACCCACTGCAATCCAAATATTTGAAGTTGCATTCCAGGTGACGCTTTCTAAAGAAATATTTCTACCACCTGTAGTAAAGCCTGTTGTCCAAGTTATTCCATTAGTTGATGTTGCCCCAAAGAAACTAGTTCCTAATGCAAGAAGGGTTGTACCATTAAATCCAACACATAAAAGATTATTAGCACCTGTCATATTAAGTCTAGTTGTCCAAGTAATTCCATCTGAACTAGTCATAATAAATGCAGTACCGGCATCATAAGGTACACCAAAAATGCCACCAACAGCAACAAATAAATTTAAACTTGAAACATATAAAATATCACGAATATGTTTATTTACGCCTACAAGTTCAGGTGGTGTTATTGCCACAGTCCAATTATTATAACCAGTGGTGCTATAATACATTGTACCATTCAAGCCACCAGCCACATAAATGTTTGAGTTACCCTCGCAAGCAGTTAATTGTTCAGTAGTTGTAAAAACTTCTGTATAGCAACTTAAATCTTTTTGTACTTCTCTATCTGGACTTGGAACAATTGATCCTAGCATTTGAATACCATTTGATGTTACCATTAAAAATCCATTTGGTCCAGTGCAAAGATCAGTTATAGTTTTTGTTATACGATCAGTAGCCATATAAACTTCTGCAACTAATCCATTGGTTTGACTTGCAGAATAAGCATTGATTCCAATATCAATTTGAATTTGACTATTTGAAGTGCCACCCATATCACTACCATCTTGAGCAGGAGTAATTGAGCATGTTAGTACACTGCCTCTTGTGTTTGGTGAATACAATTTAAATGCATCACTATAAATAACTGGTTGGCTAAGTGTTTGTTCGCATAAAGTTCTTGATGCTGGTTGTGCTGGTGACCAAGATTGAGCAGTTGCATTACTAAATTGACTTTTCGTTGTTTGAGTAATTGCACGTACTGCCCAATAATAAGTACTTGGTTGAAAGCCAACAACAGTACTAGATTCAATTGTTCCTGCTGAGTAAACAGGTGTTGAACTATTTGTTTGTGTATCCCATAATTTATAATTATTGTTTTCAATTGTTGGAGTTGGTCCGTACCAAAACTCCATTGCAATAATGCTTCCTGGATTTGGTATAACGCACTCAACATTAAATGTATTTGAATTTAAATTGATGTTTGTAATTATTGGGGCTGCGGGTGTTCCAATGATTGTTGGATCAGTGATACCTGTATTTGCTGCTGGTTGATAATCACTTATGTTTATGTTTTCATAAACTTGATTGTTGTATTCAATTAAACTTAAACTTACACCAAGCGAACCATCTTCTGCTTTTGCCTCTTGCACTTGCTCAACTCTAAACAACTTGTCTGGATTGGTTAAGTTTGCTGGGAATGGGCCCCAACCATATACTGGATGACGTACTCTTACAACATCACCTGCATCAATTTGAATGCCTGAGTAATCCATATTAAAACTTACAATCAAGTCTTCGCGTGATTGAATCAATCTGCGTGTTGCCAAGTATTGTGCTTGTACACTGTTGTTTACTAATGGCAACTGAACAGTAAGTTTATTGATTGGCTCATTGGGGTTTTGATCCTCAGCGTCTAAGTAAACAAAACTATAATCTGATTGATCAGTTATTTTGCTATTTGGAAATTGTGATTCAACAACATTGTATGAACTGTTTAAATCAATTGGACTGATGTTAACACCGCTGGTTATGTTATAAGAATCAATAACAAATAACTCATCATAGGTTGTTTTATCAAGATAACTTTGATTGATAACAACTGCCCATTTGGCAATGCTTTCGTCCCATTGCAACCAACTGTCGCAACTGTCAACCATTGTTTGAAGATTTTGCAAGCAAGTTTGCCCAGTGTTAACAGGACCATTGATACGATATCTTGGCTGTGTTGCATTAGTTCCAGTTGTTGAAGTATAGTTTATTAATTGATCACTGTACGCATTTAATGCGTCTAAACTTGCAGCATCAACTTGCTGTGTAGTAATACCGCAGCCATATCTGGCATTGGTTAAGTAATCATAAATGACTTCACCAGGCTTTGTTAATGAGTTGGAAAGTTTAATTTTAAACTGATCAAGTCGTGTGATGCCAGCATCTTGGTTGTAGACCATTTTAACAACAGCAAATGCTGTGCGATACATTGTTGGTGACTTGCCAGTTTGTGTATAACGTGCGCTGTTCCAACGCTGATCTGGTTCAATTTGACTGTCACTTAAAAGATTGATTGCACTAGTTGTTGTGTTTGCACCGTTTAAACTTCCATTGCGATACAAGTAAACATTTAAAAATCCATCACATTTTGAATCAGATTCACCATTTGAGTTGATCCAAGATGTAACTCTAGTTTTATCACTTGATCCAAACACTAATTGTTTGTCACCCCAATAGATATCACTATTAGTTAAATTATTAACATCGCCCATAGCAAGAATGCCGGTGTCAGTAACTTCAGTTAAAGCAAGTACCCACCACATTGTTTTTTGATCCTGACTAATTTTAGCATCAATCAAGATAGGGCTTACAAAGGCTGAACCATATACAACACCTAATTTGTTGTCAGTTGCTGGACTTAATTGTATTCTAGAACCTGCTGCTGCTGCGGCTGCTGCGGCTGATTCAGAACCACCTTGACTTGGTGATTCACGTTTTGAAAGCAAACTACTTACTACGCTGCTTGCTAACACACGAACGCCCAAGTTAACTGCGGCTACTCCAAATGCTGAAGTAATACCAACTGCGCCTGCTATGAATGTTGCTGCTGCTGTAAAGATAGGCATTTAATTTATTCTCCTTGAAACCAAGTTTCTTCTATTTTTTTATATCCAAATCTTGAATAATCAAGATCAGGACTATTTGTCATTTTACTTATTGTCCAAAAAGTCAGCAGACCCTTTTGGTGTAATTCTTTTGCATGATCACTGTACTGTTTGATCAAACGATATCCTGCTGTTGACCCTCTATGTTCAGGTTCTACCCAATAACAAACTTCTTTTAAAACTCTTATTGAGTTGTCCCATATATTTAAGTCAATCGCACCAAGCAACATTCCAACTGGCTTAGTATCTTTATATGCAATCATGGCTAAGCCAGCACCAAATATAATATGCGTAACTACTTCTTGCAATCGTTCTCTAGTGCAAGAACTAAATCTTGGAACAGGAGTTTGATCTTTATAGTTCATTAACATATCAACCATGGGTTTAATGTCAAACTTTGTTGCTTGTCTAATTTCCAACTTATTTACCTTGATTAGTTACTGGTGCGCCAAAGTCAAAATAAGCATTGGTCAAGTTAGGTACATTAGTCATTGATGTATCAAACGTTGCTGGTGCACCCTCATATTCATTCCAATGACTTGGGCTTGTTTGTCTACCAGCAACACGATTTTCTAAAATTGTTTTGTATGAACTACAGTTAACAACTATAGTAAAAATATCATTTTTATTATCAGTATCTAAATCTTCATTAATGGTATAACTTGTAATGATGCCATTGAATCTTAATACAGTATTTACCAAATTATAATTGCTATCATAAAAGCCACGATAGATTTCAATCAAACTACCTTTAAGTTTGGTTGCCATTACAATGTAAATGTTCTCGCTACCAATGCCACTTAGTGTTACTGACGTATCAAAACTGGTTACTCTTATGTCTCGTTGTTGTGCGCCAACGTTAAGCAAACCACCTAATGCCAAATAAACAACACCATCAATAGTTTCATTTTTGTAACTGGAACTAAAAGTGTAAACACTAGTAGTATTGTCTTGATTGTAAATAGTCATTTTAACAAACTCAGCATTAATAACGCTGGATTGATTATCTACTTGAGGAATATAAGTTGTCATAGTATAGTTTGTTTTGCACAATCAAGGCATTCAGTGCCAGTTAAGTTATTACCACATTCATCACATTTTGGTTTTGTACTTTCAAATATTGCACCTATTGATTGCTCACCCAACTCATTTGATGATTGTTGTTGTACTACCGCTGCTACAAATTGGATATTTTTATCTCTTTTTGGAAAGTTTGATTCAACTTCATTTGAGATCATTGAATCTTCAATTACATTACTTATTAATGTCATGCTAGCCCCACATATTCATAAAGTTCAAATTCACTAGACCATTCTATTAATGCATTACCCACTAACACATTACCCAAGTAACTTGAACCACCTACTATTAATTTATACGTAGGCATGTTGGGGCAAAACATTCTGAATTGGCAATTGTTACCAACTATAATTGAGTTACCACCAACTGGGTTTGTTAATATGTTTGGTCTACCCGTTGTTACAACTACGGTGCCCTGTGTACCTCTAACTACTTGCTGACTAACAGTAAACGGATACGGATTGTTTCCAATCTGAATCAAATCATTTGCTTCAAATAGCACTGCTGTTGATGGTAGTACTGGCAAGTTAGTAAGTGTCAGTTGATTGCCAACAAAACTTGAAACAGTGATTGTATTCAATTGACCCAATGATGCAACACCTTGATAACGAAACATCCAACTTAATTGTGGAATGTTACTAAATGTAATGATCTCAGGTAACACACGATCAATTCTATCCAATGACTCAATCAATTGTCTGGCATCAGGATATCTAAAATTGTTAGGTAAACTTAATGTAAAGCGCCATGGATTAGTTGTAGGTGTTTCACTAATTCTTGGGATTTCATTTCTTGTATATTGAATCCCAACCATTTTACGACGATTAATCGTAAGTTGATTTGAATTATTAACTATGGTTTGTAAAGACATTTGTTTTCCTTATCTTGCTCTATATGGCAATTCTTTTTGTGCTGCTTGCACTGTTCCAAGCAATGCTCTACGATTTTCTGAGAACATTTGCGCAACTGATTTGCTATCAATGGCACTGATGTTATATGTGTTGTAAGTGTTGTGCGTTGTTTGGCCACCCATGCCGCCATTTGGAATTACAGTTCCTGCAGTCTTTGGAACAAACAATTCAGGCCCACGTTCACCTACGATACTTGGTTTGTTAACAGGAGGATTGCCACCATTAGCAAAGCCCAATAAACTCTTACCAAAGTCCCACGCTGTACTTAATGCTGAACTTATGAAACTGCCACTACCGCCTCCTCCTCCGCCGCCACCTGCTGTTTTACCAATACCACCCATTGCTGCTGCAACTGAACCAATTGCGTTTTTCAATTCTGCTTTTAACAAATCTTTAATTAAACTGTCAATCAAACTTGAAAAACTTATCTTGCCGTTATCAACTAATTGGTTAATGGCTGAATCAACAAAATTAGTAAATGCACTAAACTGTTCACTTGCCATTCTGGCTGCATTAGTTGCATTGGATACGTATTCGTTAAAGGCTTTGTTCCAACCAGTTGAAAACTCACGTGAGTACTTGTATTGTTCTTCACGGTTCTTTTTAATCAATTCAATCTGTTGATTGTAGCCAGCGTTTACTCTATCAGTTAACACAGTTTGTGCATCAGCAGTTAATAATGTATTTTCTCTGATTTCTTTTAGTGCAGCAATTTGCTTTTCTTCAATGTCAAGTATTTGATTCATGGTTTCAATTTGGTAATCATTCATACCACGCATTGATTTTTCCATGTCATATCTATAAGCAACCTTTTTGTTTGCTTCTTCAATTGGCTTAACTAAAGATTTATAACTTTCAGTAAGTGCTTCACCTTGTTTGGTTGCACGTTCTTCCATTTGATTTACTTCTTCAAGTCTAGCCGCAAACTGATCAAGTACCATTACACGTGATTGATAACCGTCTGTTGCTACCTTAACTCTTTCAATATCGGCTGCAAGTGATTCTTTAATCTTTTTAATTTCACTGTCATACGCAGCAATGATCTTTGGACTTGCATCAGTGTTTGCATTTAAATAAGCAATTTTGGCTTGAGTTAACTTTTCAACTTCTGCTTTGTTTCTGGCAGTAACGTCAAGTTCAGCACGTTTTAATGCTATAGCGTAATCACTCTTACCAAGCAAATCTGTTTCTGCTTTTAATGAAGAAATGATTGCAGTATTTTGCGTTTGATATGCTTTACCAAGTTCGGCAATTGCTTTAACTTGCTTTAGTGTGGCATCGGTAACTTCACGTTGTGCAGCATTTTGTTTTTTAATTTCTTCACTACGCTTTGCATGCGTTGTGTTTTTCATTGCCTCTTGCAAACGCTTGTCGGCTTCTGCCGCTTGAGAACTTATACCAACTAAATTTTTAAGTTCTTGCCAATATGATTTGACTGCAAGACCTGCTGCGGTAAATATACCAACTAAGGGATAAAGCATTGCACCAATATAATTTAAGCCTGCAGCAAGGGATGGGAATAAACTTGATAATCTTGAGAATTGAACACCAAGCCAAGCAACCATTGAGGCTAATGCAGAAGAACCTTTACCCGCTGCCATTAAACGTGCAGTAAGATTTAAGAAAAATGCGCTTACTGCCTCTGCTGCGGCACCTGCGGTTAACAGCCCGCTTCCAATCATTGCAATAACTCTTCCAAACAAAAACAAACTTGCAATAGTGCCAACAAGAATAAGAATAACCTTAATTACATTTTTTATTGTATCAATGCTAGTATTCAAGCCAGAAACAAATTCAGTGATTGGTGCAAGGGCTGCTAATAACCCAATCTTTAAATCACCAATGGCTTTTTCTAGTTGATCTTGTGTTTTTGCTGCTGCAGCAATTGAAGCAGCATATTTGGCACTTTCTGCACTTGCTTGTGTAAAGCCGGCACTTACACCTCTAACATCAATGCCACGGAAACTTTTACCTAACAAATCAACGGTTAAGCCCAAACGTTTACTGTTACTTTCAACTTTGCTTAAGCCATCAATTGTTTTCTTAAGCAAATCTTCTTCACTTAATGTGGCAAGGTCTTCTAATGAAATACCAATATCAGCAAAAGACTTTTGTGCCTTTTGACTACCTTCAGCAGCATCATTAATTGTTTGTACAAATTTTAACAATCCTTGTTGTGCTTTTTCAGTACTACCACCATTGGCTTGTACTGCTTTACCAAATCCAAGAATAGTACCAGTTGCAATTCCACTGGCATTTGAAATATCTTGGATAGCATCGGCATATTGTAATGCGCTTGTTAAGAATGCACCAAAGCCAATACCAGCAATTGCGCTCTTGAGTCCACCAAAACTTGAACTTACTTTTGCAATGCGATCTTGTAATGTTGTTAAATTTCGTTGTGCTTGTGATGTTTCAACACCAACTGTATAGGTTAAATCAGCCATTTTATTTCCCAGTTATAATTTGTTTGCTGCGTTTTGCGATGAAATCTTCTGTGGGCTTTGCCATACCTTTTGGTGCTTGTTTACTTAAACCTTCATCTAAGCGTTGAGCATAAGGATAAGCGGCTTTGATTTCCTCTTTTGCCTTATTGAAAGTTGTTTTCCTACGAGCATTTCCACTTTTAACGGGAGTAGTATCTTTAAAAAATTTGAATGCTTCTTCTGGCAACTTGTCTAACTTCTTTTGTATCTTGTCAATACTTGAAGTTATGTTATCCTTAATCTTTAATTCAAATTTTAAAGTCATATTATTCCCTTACTTTTTTTATCATCTCTGTCAATTCGTCAGTAGAATATTGCTCTGCTACTTGACCATTTGCTTTTTTCTCGTGATAATTGTAAAAACTTCTTGCAGCATCAAGGATATAAAGATCAAACGTTGTTGCTTGTTCTAACACTTGACTTGGTAGCATTTTGTATCTTTCTGCTATTGAGTCAATTGTTAGAATTAAGCCTATCTCTGTTCCATTAATATCAATTTTGCCGCTTGTTACTTTCCCAGCATTTCAGTTACTTTAGTAATCGCTCTCATCAAAATGTTAGTTGGAAGCATTACGTCATTAGTAAGAATTGGATTGCCTTTTTCGTCAAGTATCAATGTTTTTACGATCTCAATAATGTTACCTGTATTCTCTTGTGTTGCACTAGCCAATCGCATAAAGATATCCATAGGCTGACGATCCCATGTATAAAATTCAATGGCTTCTTTGTATTCTTTGAGTGTTTCTTCGTCGTCAAGTTTGACTAGAATTAATTGCGGTTTTGCGGTTAGTTGTGATAAATTCATTTGTTTTTCCTTAGGTTAATTTGTTAATTTTTACTGCTATTACTACTTATCTTTTTTTATGGGTTGAATATTTGTTGAAAGACTACATATTGCTCATAAGTCATAAGCATTTCAAAAGTAAATGGTGGCTGATCACATTGTAATCTAGTAATCAAAATCCTATAATTAATCTCTCCCAAATCACTACTTATGGTAACATCAACTTGATAACTAGTTCTTTTGTTTGATGGTGCCGGTAATGGTAAAGGTAGAGTAATTGCCATGATCTTATTTTGTTTTGTCTTCTTTTAACTGGTTAAGCAAAGCAATACGAAAACTGTTTTTTGCTTTTAATTGCTTGATTGTATTTAGCATTTC
>Ga0208643_1000850_pt1 | contig 18727 bp, 26 predicted proteins | sample VirMetDEL_Nov_12_FD_184516 | JGI IMG/M metagenome (GOLD analysis project Ga0208643, IMG submission 184516) | Aqueous microbial communities from the Delaware River and Bay under freshwater to marine salinity gradient to study organic matter... | ecosystem: Environmental > Aquatic > Marine >... | reverse complement strand
TGGTATTTTCCTATTTTCATAATTATATTGTTGTTAATGCGATTAATTCTGCATCTGTTAAAACCTCATCAAAGTATTGAACTTGTTTTGCGTTACCATAGAAAATTTGTGTACTATTACCAATATTAAACTGCAAAGTATTCCAATCGGGTATATCGTTTACAACTAAAGAAATATTTTGTATTAAAGTACCATTAACATACAATTTTAAAGAGCCACTTTGATAAGATAACGCTACTTTTGTAAAATCTTTTACATTTGGTACTGTATAGTTAATTAGATAAGTAGTTGAGTTAGCACTATTTACATATAAACCTTGAATAAGAGAGTCCAAATATCTAACTGTTATTATATTTGTAGCAGTTCCATCTGTTATAGAAATTGATTTATTACCACTATTATTTAAAGTACTAATTTCTGCCATTAGCACTCCTTGTGAACCATTAAAAATAGTATTATCTCCAGAACCAATAGCAGTTTCAGCTGAACGAGTAACGGCTGATGTTGTGGTTGGAATATAACTTGTTTTGTAGTCAGATTCCAATTGTGCGCCCCAAATATAAACGCTTTCACTTGCTGACGTAACACCTAAAGAAAAAGTACCATTTCTCCCTAAAGTATCAATAGCAGTACATCTAAACCAACCATTACCATAGTTTTCGATTTCTGCCTCAAAACCACTTGTTATTGATGTTAAAGTACCATTTTCTACATCAAAAGTAACTCCACCAATACCACTTACATTAGCAATACTAAATAAATTTGAACTTCCTTTTTTAGCAAAACAACTTGCAACCTTATTTGTTGCATTCCAAGTTGAAAATCTAATAACTCCAAAACCTCCACTAACTCCAGTTAATAAATCAGCACTAAAATCACCACTTGGCGAAATAGTTTGATTGGCATTTATAGTAACTCCATTATTTATCCAATAAGCATTGTCAAATTCCTCACTTCTTTGTAATACATTTTGTTTAACTGGCTCTAATAAATGACTTGGACAACCACTTACAACGCCATCAATCATAGGATAGTTTAATCTTGAAACACCACTTGCAACTGTTTCAATTAGTCCATCTTTATTTATTCTTGTAGCTGTTAAATTTCTTGAAAAAGTGAAATCTCCTACACCATCTGCTGGTAATACGGAATACAACTTGCTTCCTTGCGTTGCTGGTATTAATGCTAATTTTGGTTTTGCCATTGTTTTTAATTTTGTATATTTTGTATTCCTATTGTATGTATTGAATCAGCTAAACATTTCTTTGCTTCTACTTCTTGTCTGTCATTCATATTGAATTGTCCTTGTATCATATCAGTAGATGTACCTATTGAAGATGCAGTATCAATTGTGTTTCCCCACCAAGTACTATCGTAAATTTCGTTTGCCATTTTTATCTTTTTTAGTTTCTTTTCTTACCTTATCATAAAAAACTGATAACTTCACTATGTTAACCTCTTTTGTCTTATATGTCTTTTTTTTATTCCCCATTATAAAACCCAGCTTGAAAAAGTATCTACATCCTTATCTGGATACATTTCTCCATTCTGATTATTGGTATATTCTGGATACTTAGTGCTATTATCACAGATGTAATCTAAGAAACGTCTTGTATAAAACTCAGACCTATCATTTATCTTACTCATCATTCTGTCAATGTCTCCATAGTTAGCTACGTCAGACTCTTCCCCTCTGTGCTTAGATACACCTCCATTATCTATTTTAAACATTGCAAAAGGGAAGTACTCTGACTGAGTGAACCAAGTTAGCATTGGTTTGATATAGTCGTCTCTAAGGAGCTTATAATCAGAATTGATAGGTAAGTCCATTTCATTTGAAATAATCAAAGCTTGCATCTTATCATATAACCTACCACCTAAGTAGTTTTGGATATGTATATCTTGAGCCACCTCTATAAAGTGAATCAATTTATCAGCATCTGTATTTCCGCTTATGATTGATTTCGCCTTTAAATCTTTTACTGTTATGAATAGTGCTTTCATTATTGTCCTAATATTTTTCTGATTCTACTTAACACACTTGGGTATGCTCCTTTGTCTCCCCTACTTATCATTGACTCTCCCATTTCAGAAGGATTGACAGGTTCTTTAAGACCTTTATTGTAAGCTTCTTCAGAATTAACCTTTCTTCCACTTGACTTCTTGTAGACCTGTAATGACCAATAATGATGACAGTTCTTACCGCCCTTAAATTTTAGCAAACTATAATTCTGTTTGTTATGACCTAATACATTATTAACACCTCTAAAAGACATCATATTAATATCTTCTTTTCTAAAGACAACCTTATTACTTGTTAAAGACTCCATCTTCTTGCAGAAATCTCTACTATCAGCAGACTTTCTAACTGGTTCGTAAGAGTATCTAACTTTATAGATAGCATCATCTTCTTTTGATGTTTTATCAGAATACTTGATTTCAGCCATTTTAACGGACTCATCTTCCTCTTGGTATATCTCACTATGGATTAACTCCCAATCATCGCTTAAAACCTCTCCTAAGCCTTCTAATTGAGAATACAAGTCTTCTCCTTCTTCATCTGAAAAGTCTCCACTTGGTTCATCAGCAGATAACTTCTCTCCAGTTTCTTCTTCTCTCTTGATTTTAGTCTCGATATTATCTAACTCTGTAAACTCAATAGGTTGTAATGTTGTAAAGTATAAGTCTTGGTGTATATTGTTAAATTCAAGTATCTCTGTTAAGCCATAAATAACACCATCTTGTAACGGTCTTATAATAACATTATCCATTAATACTGAAGCAGTACGTAATTCCTCTGCATTGTTACCAAATCCTGTATTATCTTTAATACCTAGTAAGATAGGAGAAACAATACCGTGTCCTAACATAATCTTTTCTCTTGCTTCATCAGATAAGAACTGATATTGAGCGTGAGCATCTGGTAAGTGAATAGCCTCTATATCTGCTTTTGTTTCAGCAGACTCGTTAAATGCAATAATAGCTTTACCTGTATTTGAACTACCAGAAAACTTTTGGTTTATCTTAGACTCTATGGATTGTTGTGTTTCAGCATTTGGAATACCATTATTAAAGTTTACAAATAAACTTGGTTGTAAACCGTTCTGTATATTAGAGATATGATAGTTAGAAACCTCAGACTCTAACTCAGCATATTGTAGACAAGCTTGGTAATCAACAGTAGAGTAGTAGTAAAAACCACTTCTATAAGGCTTAAAGATGTAAATTTCATTAAGTTGTGTTTTGCTACCGCTACCAAATGTAGGTATTCTCTTAGGATTATCTGAGTTTTTACAATCCTTCCAAGATGGATGATAGTAATAAGCTTCAATCTTTCCTTTAGTTGCTTTTTCAGCTCTCAATGTTTCCATAGGGAAGTGAGATACCTTTAGTATTTTTGTTTTAGCTTTGTTGTATGTTAATTGTAAAGCACCTTGACCTAATAACTTATAATCGTTAACCAATCTCTTAACCTCTCTAGGTCTAAGTAATTGTTTCATTTTAATATAATCAGCAGGAAATACAGATGAATTAGTAGATTCTAATCCTCTACCATAAATCATATCAACAATACCATTAATACACCTACCATTAGTAGGGCTATCAAGATACCTTTCAATTAAGTTATCGAAGTAATCATTGTTATCTCCAAAAGAAACCCATTCTTTATTATGAACTTCCTTTATTGAAGGAACTTGGTAAGAAGACATATTAACAACTCTTATGCTGTCTTTGTACTCTCTGGTTATGTTATTTTTCTTTGTACTCATTATATTATGTATGTATTATCGTCTGAATCACTAAAAGGTTTATAGATTGTACCGTTACCTATTTCATATTTATTCACTTCTCTTTCTGTATTCGTTTGAGATGTTACGTATATTTTATCTCTATAGAATAAATTACCCTCATTGGTTATTTCTAAGTAGTAAGTAGAGTCTTCTTGCAATATTGTTGGCAAGAACTTAATCTGTGTAAAATTAGGAATACCATCTATAGAAACACCTGTTATAGTCTCCTCCTTACCATCTCCATCTCGTCTTAAATTTATAGAGTAATTAATACCAGAAATTAATGTAAAACAATCAGAGCTCTCAAAAATACCTCCGTCATTCAATGCCCTTGATTTAAGCGAGTTATAATACTCACTTCTTGGTGCTATTGTTATTGTTTTTTCTCCTGCTGTTGGTTGTAGTATTAACATATTGAGATAACTAAAAATTAATATTTTGTTTTAATTAATAAGAAAACCCCACCAAATGGCAGGGTTCAATAATTTAAGATAGGTAATTGTTATACTCCTACAACAACAGTAAATCCAACAGCACTTAACTCTCCGTCAATAAAGTTAGCAGGTGTTTTTTCCATACCAGTAAAGCTTAAAGTGTAACCACTCATATCTCCCATAGCACCACCAGTAACAATAGTACCTCCAGTTACGTCAGCACCGTGTTCTAATCCAGATAAGAATCTATTTCCGTTATTATCCTCAATAATTACGTGAGGTCTTCCGAAAGATAGTAACTTAATTGTATTATGGTCTTCTTTAGTTAATTTTTTAAGAGATAACTCTAATACTTGCTCGAAAGCAGTAGTTCCATTCTCTCTACTTGATTGAATGCTTTCTGTGTACGTTGAGTTTCCTCTAACGTCAAATTTGTAAGCACTTGGAGAACCAACAACAGCATCAATTACATCAGTATCGGTAGCATCATAGGTAACACTTGTTATGTCTCCGTAATTTACGAAGTACACAGCGTTTATTCCTCCAACGCTATCCTTGCAAGGCTCTAACCTTCCGTTTGCAATATCACAACTCATAATTTATATTTTATTTTAGTTAATAAAAAAGGGATAGGCAGTTAAACCGTCTACCCCTTTTTAGTTTTATTTAATTGTTACTATGCAATTCCGTATGTTACGATATCTTCAGCAACTCCGTATTGAACACCTGCAGTAAATCTCATAATTACTCTTACATTTTGAGAACCATCTAAGTCAGCCATATCTAAAACTCTAACTTCTTGAGAATCTGATAATAATCCAGTTCCAAACCATAAATTGTCTTTAGTAGTAGCTACCATCTTGTCAGAAGCTAAACCGTTAGCCATAAATATTTTTACTCCGTCAAAGAATAAAACATTAACGTCTTGGTTGTTTCCTTGTGCCATATAACCAGCAGCTCCTTGACCTCCACTTGCGAATCCACCTAAGCTACGTTTGTAAGCTCTGAATACGTTTTGTGCAACATAAATGTGTAAATCTTCTCTTCCGTATAATGCATAAGGAATAGCATCTACAACTTTACCTAATTCTACAACAACGTTTGCAGCAGTTACGGTAGTTCCAGTTACTTCAATCTTAGCAGCATCAGCAGCTAATAAAGTAGCAAATCCATCAAATGAACCTTCAGCCTCAGCTCCTGCCCAAATGTTTTGTTCGTTCTTTTGTGCAACTTTAGAAGCAACATAACCGATTAAATACTCTTGGAAAGAGCTTGGTAAGTTGTCAAAAGCAGAGTATCCCATTTGGATAGCATCCCAGTCAGAACGGAAATCTTTCTTACATAACTCTAAGTTAACTTGTAACTCTTTAGGTTGTAAGATTCTTTCAGTTAATGTTAAAGCAGATGTATCAGCGAAATCACAAGAACCGTCTTTTACGATACCGTCTAATTCCAATCTTTTTACAACTTCTTTGAATTTCACATTTGGTCTGATAGTTAATCCTCCATTTGCGATTGTGTTACCTGCTAAAAGTGCAGCAGAAATATATTTTCCTGCAGATTCTCCAGCGTAAGTAGTAGTAATACTTGTAGTAGTAGCCATTTTTATATAGTTTTAATTGAATAACATTCTATTGACTCTTTGTTCTGTAGTCATAGATTTGTTTGGGTTTGATAATAAACTTTTTTTAGTTTCGATTGCTTCTTCTGGAGAATGTATTACTTCTTCAGATAATTCAACCTCTTCTTGTGATGATAACTCTTGAGGAACTTCTTTAATATCTGCAGATGATTTATCTTCTATTAAAGCGTTAATCATAGATAGTAATTCTAGTTTAAGTGCTGATAATTCTTCAGATGTAGCGTAACTTGCTATTGGTGCTTCTGCTACCTCATCAACAATCACTTCTTCTTTAGGTTCTTCAGCAAGGATAACTTCCTTTACTTCTTCTTCGATAGTCTCAATCACTTCTTCGGTAGATAATTCTACCACTTCCTCTGCAATAACGTCTTCAACTTTTACCTCTTCTTTAGAAAGGTTTAAAAGCTCTTTTACGCTATTAAGGATTTCTGTTGCTTTCATACTTATTGATTTATATTAATATAACTATTCACACATTTAATGTCTTGTTTTTACTCCTCAGTCTCTTTGTATATCGAGCCTATTCCTTGCTTCCAATACTCATCAGACTTGCATTTCTTACCATCCTTATCGCAATCAATAGAGTAGGTATTCTTACACTTGCAATATACTGCTCTAGCCATCCGATAGTAGTTTTTTAAGTTCACTTAATATACTTTCAGCCTCAACCTCTTCAATATCTTCGGCTCTATCACTAAACATACCTTCAATACTTAATCCTAAGTACTTTCCAGACTTAACATCTTTCCATACCTCATCATTATCTATTTTCATAGTTACTGCCCAAGCACCTACCACAGCGTTTAATCCATATAAAGCAGTCTTATCTTTCTCTGGGTCTTCTACTATCCAAGACTCTATTACAGATACACCATTTGTCATTTGCTCATCGTGTTCTAATGTAGCATTGTTAAGTTTAAGACGTTTTAAGTATAGCTCAGAAGCCTTTCTTACAGTTTCCTTAGAGAATATAATATTGTACTCAGTCTTTCCGCTACGTCTATAAATAGGCTTATCTGGAACTAACGCAAGACCAACTATAATTCTTTTCTCAGTATCTACTGTTTTAAACTCTACCTTGTGTTTACTTAGTGCAACAAAGTTTTCTTCTATTGCAGGAAATTCAACTAAAGAGATAGCTTCTATTCCATCTTCTTCTCTAGTATCATCTATAAATAGTTCAAAAGTTTCTAATTCGTTCATATCTAATTATTTTATATTGTGTTAACTTTATTAATTATAATTGTTTTATTTTAGGTACTTGCTGCTGTTGATATAACACCATCTAATTGCTGTTGGTTAGTTACATCTCTAGCTACAACATAAGCTCTTAAAGGCTGGTCAAATTGTGATTGTATAGCACTTAATAGTATGTTATCACTAGACCTTCCGACTATGTTAAACGAAGGTTCTGCACGAGCATCCCCACTACCTCCAGCTCCACTAGCTGTACTTATTGGCGTCTTAGATGATGAGGATTGAAATTTCTGTCTTGAAATAGCAGCTACTTGAGCTAAACCGAAAGCTATTGTTGGTATTGCATTAGCTAACCTAGCAAAGAAGTCCCCTTTAGAGTCAGCCATAACACCAATAGCAGCAGAAGCGGTGTCCATTAATGCGTTTGCAATTCTAGCAGCCTTATTCATTTTAAACTTCTTTCTTTCTATAGCATCTTGTTTTACTCTTAATTTTTCATCATTTTGTGCTATTTCTAACTGAATAGATGCTCTTTGTTCTTTAGATAGGTTTTCATTATTTAACCTATTATTAAGCTGTGTATTTAAGGCATTAGTTTTGTTTTGCTCGATAGTTAATTCCCTGTCAAACTCAGCGTTTGCGAAATCAGTCATAGCACCTAATATTTCTTTACTTTTATCTATAAAATCCTTCGCATCCTCTAATTTAGAGTCTAGCATTAGATTATCTAAATCCCCTTTTATTTTATCTGCTATTATCTTCTTAGCTTCATCACTTAGCTCTAAGTCAATGTTTGTATCTATATTTAAAGGGTCTTTTTTTAAGTCTACACCTACAGCATCCGCTACAGCATCTAGGACTTTCTTCATCTTCTTTTTATTTTCCCCTATATCAATAGAGTCTAACCCAAGAAAATCTACCTTATCTCTTGGGTCTCCTTTACCAGTTATCTCATTAATTTTCTTCTGAGTTTCTTCTATATCTTTACCATATTTTATATAATCTTCAGAGGTTTTTGATAGTGTTTTTTGTATAGCTATCTGCTCGGATTTTAGCTTTTCAAGACCTTTTAAAGAGTCTTTTTCGGCAGCGGTAATAGCTTCTTTATTTTTTCTATAGGCTTCAAGTTCTTTTAAAGAGCCACCTATTATATCTACCTCTTCTTTTCTTAACTCATTTTGACTAGAATTTATCTCATTTAAATTTTCCGTATTCTTTATAACCGCCTTAAGGTAACCCTCAGCCCTAACGCTTTGCTTATCACTTTCAGCATTGTAAGCTTTTTGATTACTTATTTTTAATCTTTCCGCAGACTCTCTTTTTTCATCTAAATCGTTAAGGTCTTCAGATATCTCTTTAAGTCTTTCTTCGTTATCTATTTTCTTTGCATCTAAATCTGACTTAATTTTAGATAAAGCTATGTAGTCTACTATCTTTTCGTTACTCTTTTCTTGAGTTAAGTAAAGAGCAGATAACTCCTTTTCCAATCCTATAAAACCCTCAGACATAGCTTCTGTGGACTCTGTAACTTTTTTAGCTCTATTTGAATACCAATCAAACAAAGCTATAACTCCTTGAAAAATAACTAATAAACCAGCAGGACCGACAAGACCACCAAGTAAACTACCTACCGCTCCTTTAAACCCAACGGTCTTACCTGTTGCTTCGTCAGTCTTCTTAGACATAAAGAACAAGTTAGATGCTAATTGCTGAATGTTATTCGCCATACCTCTAATACCGTAAGGTGCATCAGAAAAAACCCTACCAAGTTCTAAGGTAGCAGAAGTAGAAGCCCCAGTATCACTACTAAGTTGCTTCATTTCTTTAGCTGTCCTTTTTGTAGATTTATCTACCTTAACACTTGAAGACACTAATCCTTTCTCTACTAAAATCCTATTCTGTTGAGCTTTAGCTAAATCTCTTTCTGCTTGAGCTATTTGTTGTAATGTAGGCTTATAATCTTTATGAGTTTTATCTAAACTCTTTAAAGAGGCATTTAACGAATCTAGTTTAGACTGTGCATTACCCTCGATTATCTCAACTTCTAAAATTACCTTCTTATCTGCCATTTGTTAGTTTTTTTCTTTTAATAATTGTTTTTACTTCCTTAAACGATGAAGGTAATTCGTGTAATCCCTTTGCTATATTGATATCCATATCATCAATTAGCCATTCCTTGTCTCTTAGTAATTCTAAAGTCTCTCTTACCATTATATTTAAAATTGTACAGTTATTATATTTGAAATTGGAGACACATTTCCTGCTGCATCTGTTGCGTATAATGCAACTTTATAAATAGTTTGTTGGAATAAACCAGTAAACGTATAGGTTGTTACATTACCTACGGTAGTATAAAAATCTTGTTGTAAATCTATAATATATCCAGTAACGCCTACATTGTCCGTACCTGCTGTCCAAGTTATACTAAAACCATCATTTGTTTCAGAGCCTTGAACTAAAGACAGGTTAGTAGGTGCTGTAGGTGGAACTAAATCAATGACTGACGGTGCGTAATCTGAAAGTAATTCAAGTTGTGATTTACCGTTATGCATATTAGTCTCTATTGAGTTAATCTTATAAGATTTACCAGAAACTATAAACCTATCTCTAAGAGTATATTTTAAAAGAACCCTTAAAGGCAAGTACGCAGTCATCTTGGTTAACCTATTAGTTTTATTGAATACTCCAGAAATATAATTACTGTGATAGCTATTAAATAATGATTTTTTATTAGGAGTTAATTCCCATTCATCAGATTCTGGACTAAAGTTAATAGATTGTCTGTCAGTAAATACTGGCAAACTAAGATTAGAGTTTGCAGGTGCAAAGTAATTCTCTATTTTTACGTGACTATCTGGTTCATTATTTCCATCAACAATGTCAACAAAAGATATATCTGCAGTTTGTCTTGCAATATAAAAAACAAGTGGCTTACCAATATAACTGTCTTGATTGTTGTCTACAGAAAAACCCCATTGAATATTTGTTGTAGGAAAAGAAGGGCTTGCTGTTTGGTTTATATCAATTAATCTCTCAAACTTCATATGCTCAAAAGGTATTTTATACTTATAGATACCACCAGTAAATATACTACTGTCCTCTGTGTTATATTCCTCAGTTCCCCATTCCTCATTAAATAGTTCGTTATGTCTTTTAGTTAAGAAAGAACCTAATCCTTCGTAACCAAACACTATTTCTCTAAAAGGTAGCACAGAATTTACTTGACTCTCTTCTACGTCTATGTATTTTGTTATATTGTAAGATTCTCCATCTGCATAATAAGCATCTAAAGTTTCAACTACTATCTCAGTTCCTTCAACGTATGCAACCAAATTAAACATCTTAAATATAGCGGTTAAGAAATCCAAAACCTTCATTTTAGGAATTTGCTGAGTTATATTAAAGTCAAAAGATTGAGATATAGCTACAGAGCCTGTGTTATAGTTCTCATTTACTGTTGACTGACTTTCTGAGTCGTAGTAACTGTAAACCCAAGAAATGTTACTAAAAGATATAGATGAAGTGGTGTTAATTTGAATTGTGTATTCACTATTTATAGTAACTGGAACATTTATGTTAAAAACACTACCAGATATTGTTCCACTTGAGTAAACAGACAATCCATCTCTAAGAATGTTAAAAGAATAAGGAACAGCTACGCTTCCACTATCTACAACCAAATTAGCTCTTAATACTTTCTGAGTTCCTGCAGTCTGACCAAATCCAAGTAACAAAAGAACTCCATTGCTAATAGAGCTTTGCTCTTTAACTTCATCAGTAAAATCATTTACAATATAACTATATGTTTCTACCTGTCCTCCGTTGGTAACACTTCCTTTGACTCTATGTAACCACATATTAAGCTCACTAAAATCATTAGCTGTTGCTGCATTAAAGAAGTCGTCACTAAATGTTAAATTCTGAGAATATCCATTAGCTATAGTGTATTTTTTCTCTATCGCCTTAATTATAATATTTAACCTTATAGCATACTTTAATTCATTCCATTTTACACCGTGCATATGAGCGATAGGGGATTGGTAATATAAATTACCACTATTTACGTCAGCGTGAGTGTGACCAGATGTAGTATCGTAATAAAGTCTCTGAGTGTGAGTTATTAATGGTACTTGAATAGGATTTTCATAAACAACACTATCTACAGTCTTATTTACCCCTGTAGTTAAGTGTGTTTTAATATTAGCTGAACTATATGGTAAACTAAAATTATCTAACCAAGACAATGAAGATAGTAAATCATCCCCTAAGAGGTCTTTTAAGGACACAGTATTACCAAAGAATGTAATTCTATAGGTATTTGCCTTATTGTTCTTTAAATCTACCCCTTCGAGCTTTATGTAGCCATATTTAAAAGGTATGCTATTCAACTCTATCTTTGCAGGAACTCTAATTCTGGAATCAAAGCTGTTTACAACATCGTTATTGTAATAGTGTTTAAATATTTTATTATTAGATTTACTTGCAGGTAAACTAAAGGTTTGAGAGTATTCAGTAAATATCTTACTAACGTCTCTTACGTCTTTAATAGTATCGGTAATAGTAACACTTTCAAAGTCAAACATTTCAACTCTTTCGTCATTTATGTATATCTGTACTTGCTGCATTTATCTAATGTTGTTTATAGTATCAAATGATTTGTCAAATTCTATTGTGTATTCTACCAACTTGTTGTTTAAAGAAGTCTTATAAGTAATGTCACTTGTCTTAACATTTATTGGTAATACTTGCTCTCCTGTTTCTAATATGTTTGTAACCCATACCTTTTCAGATAACATCATTTGCTTAAACACTTCATTGTATTCTTCACTTAAAAACCCACTACTTAAAGTGATTGATTCTTTTCCAACTACATTAAAATCTCTATTAACGTGACTACTTGTACCGTACTGTCCGTAAGCACTTATTATGTTAGACTTGTAAGATTCTTTTTCAATAGTCATTTGCTCAACTGCCTTCTTGAAGAAGTACATATCCTGTAAAGCACCAAACTTATTTATAAATGTTACTTTCTTTGGCTCGTATTTACATTCTTCAATTACGTTTACTTTTATAGTTTCTATACCACTACTATCTGAAACAGTTATTTTATCAACTGCACCAATTGAGTAATTATCAAAGAATGATTGTAAACAAGCGTTTGGTTCGTAATCTGCTGGAGGAAATTCTCCAGTAACTCTTTCTTGAAATGTATCCCAATTAACACTATTTCCATAAATAGAAACATACTTTATTTGGTTAACACTATCAGTACTTGAACTAAATGTTTCAGATGCAATTACTTCTCCATCTTTATAAAAAACAACTGTTGGACTGTTACTGGTGTAAATAGGTATTCTAAAAGTATTATCTTCTAAAACAAATAATTCTCTATTACTAATAAAAGTAGATGGTGTTGCAGTTTGTGATTCTTCAAAATACCAATAACCATCAAAAGCTGTGTCTGTATAAGTACTTGAAAGAAGAACACCGCCAGATGAATTGTAAACAGTATGAACAGTCTTTACCCATACTGATTGCCCAGTATAATCCCCATCAAATGTAATGTCTAAATAATCTCTAACTAATTCTGATATTTCAAAAAGCACTATTACGCTTGAACCAACTACACTTTTTCTTAAACTATATTGTGATGCTGGTGGACTTGTTACAGAACCACTCCATATAGTTATATCTAAAGTAGCATAAGAGGTATCTGTTATTGATGTACTTATGTAGTATGGACTCCTTAAATTTATTGCCATTTTATATTTCTTTTAATTTTACTATTATATCCAGTTTGTATGCTTCTGCTATCATATCTGTTACGTTTTTTACTACATCTTTCTTTATCTCTTCAAGGAATCCTCTACCTTTGTATCCAAATCTCTTTGATATACCTTTTTCACTAATACTTCGAGCAATAACAAAAGCCATACTTTTCATATTAGCATCTGTTCTAGAAAGAAGTCTTCCTTTCGCTCCTCTTGGTTGCAAACCCCTAGATTTAGCCCATTCAAGTATATTATATCCGTTTGGGAACTTCTTTTTATGTATTCCATCAGAAATAGCTCCTATGTATTCCAAAGCACTAACTTCGACTGTATTACCCTTAACCTCATAAGATATAGACCTATCTAAGTCTCCAGAAGCATTAAAATCATCTCTCTTAATAGCTAATCTCTTAATCTCAGAAACAACATTCTCTCCTACATCCTTTAAAGCCTTCTCTAAATTCTCCATTTAACAGATGCTTATGCCATTAGGAATCTCTATTGATATGTCAGTACTCCATCCTGCTAGTTCGTTGCTAAAACGCTCTTTAAATGGCTGTGCTGAAGGTTGTGTTGTAACTTGATAGTTAGCCTCAAACAAATCCCCTCTCATCAACTTAGAAATTAAGCTGTTTATTACTTGGAATTGGGTGTTTAATATGTCGTGTAGGTTATCATTACCATAAAACAAATCAAAATCAGCCTTTTCTTTATTGTAATCCACTACATCAGCACATAACAGTTTTATATTGAAAACTACCGTTCTTTCATTGTAATTTACACTATCTATTAATAAGTGTGATAAAGGGAACATAGTTGTCTTATCTAGGTCTACATCTGCTATATCTCCGTATGTTACGGTATTTACAGAAGGACTTAGTAGTAATTCCTCTTTTAATTTATCTAAAATGTCGTAAACGTGTGTCATCTTGTTTGTGCTTTAAGCATTCTTTCTTCTAATTCTGATTTCTCTTTAATAAATTCCAAGTACATTAAACATTGGTGTACTGGAAGTTCTGTAACTTCTCCAATTCTTCTGACATCTTCTCCAGCGAGTGTAAATATTGCTTGATAGTTTCCCCACTTTTTACCGAATGCTTGTCCTTGCGACCTTCCTGCTTCTGCTGAAGCTCTTTGAGTGTATAAGCCATCGTAAAGTTGGATAATTTTGTCGCTAAACGATAAAAAAAAACCCTTGCGGCTAATGCAACATCGAGTGGAGTACTTTTCATAACCTCTGCGAGATACTCTGTTCCTTTGTAGTCGTGTATAAGGTAACTGCCTTGACTCTTGAGTTTAACAGGTCTGTACATAACAGCCATTGCTCTATGAAAGTCTTTATCTACGAAGAGGTATTTCTCTAAATCCACAAATTCTCCATAACTCATCTTATCAAAGTTAGGTATTAAGCCAAATTCAACAGTAACTCCATCAGTACCTTCCATTCTAAAGGTCTTTACAAGCTCTGGTTTGCTATTTAAAACATTAGATAAGTGTTGTATGGTATTGTCAAATACACTTAATCCTATCCTGTCTATGTCTTTAAGCTCTACTTCACAAAATATTCCAAGTAGCTTCTTCTCTAAAAATCCTGTAAGTTCTGCATCCTTGTTTTTCTCCAAGATGTCAATATACTTCTGCCATTGGCTTAGTTTAATGTCTCTTAGAGTTTCTGGTATTGTAAAGTTAAAATCGTTATCCATAAATCTCTTTTATTATATTAAGATAACTTTTTTGTATATTTTTGTGTTAATTATTTGCGAGTTAAATATAAATGGTATACTTTTGACAAAAATAAGATAGATATGACACCAAAAGAAAAAGCAAAGGAGTTAGTAGATAGGTTTAGATGGAGAGACTATGTTGCAAGAATGAGTTTAGACAATTCTAAACAGTGTGCATTAATTTGTGTAGATGAGATATTACAAACCATACCCGAAGAGGTTATGAGTTATAAGCCTTTTATGATGAATACTGATTATTGGCAAGAAGTTAAAGAAGAGGTAAATAAGTTATGAACATTATAAACGATAAGAATAGTATTAGGTTCGGTAGCTTTAAGTGCTTAGATACTAACAAAGTTTATACGGTAATGTCTACTCGTTCAACTTCTGATTTAAGCCAACCACATTATAAAGATAGTGCTTTAAAGTCTGAGGATATTGTTGAAAGAGAAGATGGTATGAGAAGAACATTAATGAGAAGTGATTTAAAGAGTAGATTTACAAACATAGAAGAATATAAATTAAAACCAAGATAATTATGAATAAACAAGAGCAGATTACAGCAGAGCAAGTTACTTACTTAAAGTCAATAATATTGTCTCAGCTACTATTAGAGGCTAACGAGTCTTTAGTTAACACAAATGTCTATAAGCAGAGCTTAAAGCAACAGATAAACAGGATGAATGGTATATTAGAACCTATCGTTAGGCAGGAGTTTGATGGTGTTTACAATTCAGACCCAGAGATGACTACAAATATCTTAAACAAGATAGAATCACTTGTAGATAAGATAGCTTCTTACCAAATAGAAGAGTTAGTAATATTAGAAGCAGTTGTAGAGAAGTATGAGAACAATAAGGAATGGTTCTTAGAGCATACAGCTTCTGATTTCTTAAAGATAGATTAATATGAATTTAAACTCAATGGATACTATAGGTAGAAAAACACACATAGCAACACAGAGTTGGTGTTTATCGGAATGGAAAGCATTTAGAAGTAGTGTAAGAGATTACTATACTTTAAAGGATGAAGCATATAGCTCTGGAGATTATGGTCTTATAACAGAGTTTAGAGAGCTTAAATTAGAACTAATATTAAAACACAAATAAAAACAACCCTTAGCTTAGAGAGAAGGCACAACAATAAAGAGTTTAAATGAATAGGGGTATTCGTCTTTAGTGTTACTGAATCTAAGTTAAGGATTAAATAAATAAATATGGAATACAAAGCAAGAAAATTTAGTCAAGGCTCATACGACCACAGCGATAAATATGCAAAAGATTTATTTATAAATTACATTTGTAAAAAAGGTCACACTATCATAAGTGAAGAAGAAAATTACGACCACGATATTATTACTGAAAAAGATAATATAAAATATTATTTTGAATTAGAGACTAAAAGCAGATATCCATTTACATCAAGAGAAACCTTTAAATTTAACTCTGTTAGTTTTTTAGGTAGAAAAAAAAGGTTGCACTTAAAAAATAGGTTTCATTACATTATAATATGTAGGGAAACAGAATTTGCATTAACTTGTGATTCTGAAGATATATTTAAAGACGAGTACATAGAGAACCTGTATATCAATACGTCAAACAGAAATGGTAAAGACCAAATGTATAGAGTTCCAAAAGAGAAATGTATTTTTTTTAATATAAAATAAGTATGAGTAACTGGAATACAGAAGACTTAATGCATTTAAAAGAATTAACTAACCATAAGGTAATCTATGATGGTTATGAGTTTGTGTGGATGCATAGACTGTATGGAGAATGGAATAGACATTACGTAAATAACTTTGAAGACTATAATAAACCTATGTCTTGGATACATCATAACATCTATAACTGGGGTAAAGAGTATAGAGAAAGACAAGCAAAGTACTTAGAGGATATGCGTAAGAGCTTAGACATAGATATTAAGATAAGAGAGATAAGCAGAGAAGCTAATATAAAGACTAAACAAAAGGTATTAGAAGTAATAAGCTTACGACCAAGTATAAGTAATAAAGAGATATCAGACATACTGGATGTAACGATACGCTCAGTAGAAAGACATAGAAAGTAAAATGAAAGAATGTAAAATATGTAAAACTAAATCAAATCATTTAGAGAATCATCATATAATACCAAAATCAAGAGGTGGAGATGATAGTGATTGTAATTTAATTAAAATATGCTCTAAGTGTCACGGACTTGCACACGATGTTTCTTTTAGTAATGATAGAGGTGGCTTGATAAAAGAATCTATACTTAAATCAAAAACTAAAGAAGCCATTGCACATAAATGGCTTCAAGAAAATACCACTTTAGTAGAGGAGAAAATGACTAATCTATACCACGAAGATGAGGATAAACATATGTTGATGTTATTGTTGTTAGAGAGGGGTAAGTTTAGTAGTTTTAACATAAAGGAGTGGTTTATTAAAGGTAAGGTTACATTTAAAACATCTATAACTTTTTAAACAAATTAAATGATAGGAACTAAAATAAATTACACAATAGATAATTTTTCTGGATTAATGAATATAGAAGAGTAGAAAGACATAGAAAATGAGAAACAGACAAGAAAACAAAATAGGAATAGAATTAAAATCAAAAGGAGATAAAGATAATATTCTTTGGTTTTATTATGATTTAGGTGAAATGGGAGGTAGAGGAGAGGGAATAGATATAGATGATAATGTTTTCACTAAATTATCTAAATTAATAAAGAAGAATAAGAAGTTATTAGGTATAGAATACATAAACATAAAAGAGGCTTATGATTCTTGTTGGGAAGTTCTTAATTACAAGGAAAAGTACTTTAGTAAATGGGAGTCATTATACTATCCTAAAGATTGGAAGAAGAATGTAGATAAATGGTATGGACATAAACCAACATACGAAAAAGATAATGGCAATTCTTATAATAATATTATTTTTAAGGATAAAGATGATATTGCTTTGGTTAGTTTCGATTTTGCAAAAGGAGGTTTAGGTATTCAAGTAGACCGATATATTTTAAGGAATATCTGTGATAGTGTTTACTATTACGCACAACAAGGATTAATTAATTCAGACAAACAATATAAGGATATTATAGAAGTATGTAGTAAGGTTAGTTCTTATTTACAGTCCTGCAATATAATACCTGTATCTAATGTAATTAAAATAGATGAACCAGATAAAGAGCATAACAAGGAAACTTTTAATATTGAAAGAGAAATAAGTAATGAATATTATTCTAAGACAAAAACATACATAATGAAAGATAGTCATAATAACTTATACAAAATAGGTAAAAGTATAAATCCAAGAGTTAGGGAAAGGACTTTACAAAGTGAGAAACCAAGTATAAAGATTGTTAAAGTTTTTGATAAAGACATAGAGAGAAAACTACATAAAGACTATTCTAAACATAGAGTACGAGGTGAATGGTTTGAGTTAAATAAGATACAAGTAAAGTACATTTGTACTAAGTATTAAAAAAGTGTCGCAGGTTATCGAAAAGTAGCGACAACAATTATTTACCAGCTATTAGTTATCAGTTAGTTACAAAATTCAAAAACACCCCTATAAGACTATATTTAGTATTGGACTTATTTTTATATTTTCAAATTTGGTTTGTCAGTTTTATTCGAAAAGATATTTGACTTTTGCTTGAATTTATTTAATTGGACTACTTACCCTACCCATTATCCATATCACGTTAATCTATCATTTTAACCTTTACTATAGACAAACCTTATACCTTACTGAGCCTATCTATTAGCTTGTTTAAGACATTATAATTATATGTAGTATGTTGGTATTGCTGGAGTTGGTTGGTTGGTTAATGTATTTATTTATGTAGTTTAATTACCAATAATATATCATACAACAAAATCAATCACTTATAAAAATACTCGTTAACTATTAGACACAAAAAAAGCTCAATTAAGAGCTTAGTTTGTTTGGTTAATATGTTTGTATTAAATTATTTTAATAGTGGTTTAAATAGCTTATAAAGTCATCCAATCGATTAGGTAATCTAATTCAGTTGCCTTTATCATTCTGTCATCATATAAAGCAAAGAAACAATCTTTTAAAGTCATATCGCTAAACATATTTTGCCATTCCTTACAATATCCTAATATTTCTAAACGTCTGTCTCTGGTCATAGCTTTTAAGGTGTTGTTGCATTT
>Ga0208643_1000849_pt1 | contig 18731 bp, 19 predicted proteins | sample VirMetDEL_Nov_12_FD_184516 | JGI IMG/M metagenome (GOLD analysis project Ga0208643, IMG submission 184516) | Aqueous microbial communities from the Delaware River and Bay under freshwater to marine salinity gradient to study organic matter... | ecosystem: Environmental > Aquatic > Marine >... | reverse complement strand
GACTACGATGAAGAAAATGACTACGATGCTGACGAAACAGCACAAGACATTGATGACATTATAAGATTCTTTGGTGAGAATGATGCTAATAATTCGCGTGATCTTGATAGACTTCGTGACAGATTATACGAAAAGTATGATGAATGGTCTCAAGATGAGCAAGACGCTGAGTGGGATAATGGAGTTGGTAAAGAAGAATTATTAACATATTACTCAAACTCTGAAGCCGGCAAAGCGTATATTGATCAAGCAATGAATGATCTTGGATTCACTGCTCAAGAAAAAGATGAAGCTAAAGAGGGTGGTGAAGCCGCAGAAGGTGTTACCTCCAGCAAAGACTTACCAAAAACAGTAGGTTATCAGAACTGGGTTAAAGCAGTGACCGCTGCGGAACCTGCGATTGAAGAAAAAGTTGATGAGCTATGGGATGAAAAGGGTGATGAATATTACGCAGCACACGAACAGTGGCGCGAAAATGCTGAATCACCTCATGTTCAGGCATTTCTGCGTGATAATGATTTGCGCACTATGTCTGCTGTTGAGGAACAGTATGACAATCTTGTAAATTGGCCTTATCGAACAAATGGCAGTATAAGCGGTGGCAAGAGTATAGAAGATGTCGCCGCCGAATTCAAAAAAATTATTGGTCGTAATGTAAACTACAGTGATAACTATCACGGAGGCAAACGAGATGATCGTTCTTATGTAGTTGAACCCGACGGTAGTTTAGATCAGCCATCTGAACCAGAAGACGGTGGAATTGAATTCATCAGTCCTCCACTCCCACTAGATCAAATGTTGGGCGATTTGAAGAAAGTTCAAGCTTGGGCTGAAAGTTCAGGTTGTTATACAAATGAATCAACAGGACTACATATCAATGTATCAGTTCCTGGTATTACATCAACCTCAATTGATTATGTTAAGTTAGCAATTCTACTTGGTGACAAGTATGTGCTTGAACAATTTGAGCGCGCCGGCAATACCTTCTGTAAGTCAGCAATAGATGCGATTAAAAGCAGAGCAAAACAGCATCCAGAAGAATCAATTTCTATTCTTAATCAAATGCGTTCAGGATTGAATGCGCTTGCGTCTAAAGCTATACACTCTGGTGCTACATCAAAATATACCAGTATCAATACTAAAGAAGGCTACATTGAATTCAGATCACCCGGTGGTGATTGGTTAGATGAGCACTTTGATAAAATTGAATCAACTCTACTTAGAACAGTTGTGGCATTAGATGCCGCAGTCCATCCTGAAAAGTATCGCAAAGAATATCTGACTAAACTATACAAAATATTACAAGTACAGAGTGAGGGTGACACAATGAGTATCTTTGCTAAGTATGCTGCTGGTGAGTTACCTAAAGATCAGCTTAAAGGTGCTATACAGCAAATACAATTACAGCGAGAGATTACAAGAAAGCCAAAGACCGGTGAACAAGATGGTACTAAGTATTGGTTCCTTGTAACCGCACCTGGACTCAGCGCAGGAAAAATTGAAGTTCTTGCTGCTACTCCTGAACAAGCTAAAATTGAAGCACGCAATAGTTGGGGAGTGAGAGACAATCATTTCACGGATGATCAGATGATTGCCAAGCCAATACGCAAATATGTAGTTGACGAACCAACTCAGCCCACTGGTGAAATCATGTGGGATGTGTATGATATGAATACTAATCAAACGCTACACACATTCGCAGCACCAACACGAATGCTTGCTTTTGACAAAGGCGTAGCTTGGGCAAGAATGGACCCTAGACTGAACCCACAAAATTTAAGAATAAGAGAACACGAATGAGAGCAAACCAATTTACTAAACAACCGCAACAACTAGATGAAGTTGCGATGAATCCAAACTCATTGCGTCAACTGGCCAGTAGAATACCAGGTGCAATGGCAGGGATTGAATTTGAGATGTATGTCCCAAATGCCTCAGGTGGTGACGATAGTGGTGATATGGAAGAAGACACGAGTCGAGATACACGCACACGATCTATTGATGATATTTGTGAATTCTTTGAAGACGGCGATTACAATGGCAGACAAGATATACGCAAATTGCGCGATCAACTACAACAAGCATATTCTGAATACGCATATGAATATGTAAGCGAACAATGGTCACAATATCAAACTGATGAAGTTCGCAAATACATGCTGGACAACGATATTGATCATGATGATATTGTAGCTGAAGCAACTGACGAAATTAAAGAAGCAAATCCTGAACTTCCTGAGGATAGTTCAGATTTTGGAGAATTAGTATCAAATAGAGCAGAGGAGATCATCGACGAAAAAGTAGAAGAAGAATGTAATGATCAGGGTAGTTCATATGAAAATGCTCGTGAGGAATTTGAAAACGACACTAGTTGGCCAGACGAAGATGATTGGCTGCGTCACGAAGGATATACTTATATGTCTGAGATCCCAAGCAACTTTGAGGTGCAATGGCCGTATTACACATCAAGTGGCACTGGTGAGAATGATATTGAAACAGTTGCTGGACAATTTGAAGAAGCAATTGGTCGTAATGTAAATTACAGTTCGTCTTATCACGGCGGAGAACGCGATGAAGAGTCTTATGTAGTTGAACCAGATGGTAGTCTTACTGATACACGCGAAAACAGTGATGCTGGATTAGAGTTTATCAGTCCACCGCTACCGCTTAATCAGATGATAGAAGATTTAGCTAAAGTTAAAGCTTGGGCCGATGAAACAGGATGTTATACTAATAAATCAACTGGATTACACATCAATGTATCAGTCCCTGGTATCACTGAAGAATCACTTGACTATGTTAAGTTAGCAATTCTACTTGGCGACAAATATGTGCTTGAACAATTTGGCAGAGCAAGCAATACATATTGTCAATCCTCATTAGAACTAGTTAAACGAAATGCTGCTACTATGCCTGACAATGCTTTGCGAATACTAACTACTATGCGACAGGGACTAAATGGTATAGCTTCTAAAGCTATACACACTGGATCAACTGCTAAATTCGTCAGTATTAATAATAAAGAAGGTTACATTGAATTCAGATCACCTGGTGGTGATTGGTTGGGTGCTAACTTTGATAAGATTGAATCTACTCTGTTGCGTACTGTAGTAGCAGTTGATGCTGCTATTGACCCGCAGAAGTATCGTAAAGAATATCTGACTAAGCTTTATAAAATTCTTAATGTCAAGAGTGAGGCAGATCCAATGTCTTACTTTGCCAGATATGCTGCCGGTGAGTTACCTAAAGCAGCATTGAAAAGCTTTATTAAGCAGCTACAGTCGGGTCGTACTAAAAAAGCAGAACAGCAAGCAGAGTTGGATACGCTACATAGTGAACTTGCCCCTGAATCAGTAAAACGTTGGAAAATTATGTTAGGTGATCAGTATGTTACTGCTGCCAACGCAAGAACACAAGCTGAAGCTGATGAATTAGCAAGACGCTGGCTGGCGAATCGTGGCCCAGAATTTAGACAAGAACATGCCGGGAAAGCACTCACTGCGGAGCTAATTCAATGAGAGCAGTAGAATTCATAATAGAAAATACCTTTGTTTCTAAGCAACAGGAAATAAACTACATATACGGGCTTAACGGCACCATACCATCTGAAACTTGGTGTCAATTAGTTGAGCAACATTTTCACCAAACTACTTATCTTTCTGAATCGTTGGATAGAGACTTGGTATCGCAAATTAAATCATGTGAGAAGGCATTTAGTATTGAACCTGTTCTGGGAAAGAAGTATATACCAGTTCCAATATTTGTACTAAGTGGCAATTTACAAATACTTGATACAAATGTGTCATTCCCTGCGGTCACATCAGAATTTAATACACTGACTAAAATCAATGCTGATTCATTAGAATTCACCTCGCCCCGGAGTAAATCATCTATCTGGCCATATAACAGATTATCTAAATTAGGCTATATGACTATCATACTTGTTGACAGTGAACAGGCCTATAATAAACTTAGAACTTGGATTGAACTAAAGTTTGATAGATCATTGCCTCCGTTGTCAGACTCGAACTCACTCAATGAACAAATATTAGACGAAGCAGCCACTGCGATTGTCTATCATTATTGCGGCGTACCGGCAGCGGCAAAGATACTAACTACTGGTGTATTTCAACTTAGTAGTATTACAGGTAACAAAAGCGAAGAACAATATGCGCCCCCGGGTTATCCCTACTTTCTAAGCACAACTCGCAGTAAAGTGGGTGACTACCATCGCTATACTGGTAGTAGTGCTGTTATGTTTGTACTTGATGGCAACTGGTTAAATCAACGCTATAAAACAAAAGCAGTTGATTATTGGGAGCGTGCTTGGCAACATAGCGGTGGTGATCGTACAAGCGAAAGTGAAGACCGCGTGTTCAGTAAGACGCCGGATATTTCAGTTGGTGGCGTGCGTGCTGTTCATGTGCTACTTAAAGAACAAAGTGAAAATCGTAGTCCTGAAGTCAGAACTATATTAATCACTGCTAAGAAGCGCGGCATTCCCGCTTACTTGTACACTGATGAAAAAGCCTGGAGACTTCAGGATACTCGTAAAGCAGTATCACCTGGCGAGGCGGCACCATTGCTTAAAGGCCAGCAACCAAAAGGATACTCCCCAAGTAGGCCTCCGACAATGTATCTTGAACCGTGGTTAGAGTTAATCTATAAGAACAACAAAGCAGACTTGTCCCCAAGAGCAGAAAAACTGCGCTACGATTTAGTTTATTACGGCAGCAGATATCGCGACCAAGATAGTAATCTGGGCACAGACATGAGTAATGCTCGTAAGCCTAATTCAACTGACTACCCAATGGCAGTCAAGATAAATAATTATATGCGTAAGAATAAAATTCCATCTACAGTGGCACTTAAAAATGCGTTAGTAGATAAGTGGGAGAACATTAAATGAAGATCAACGAAATCATAACAGAAGCTGTAAAGCAGCGCCTTGATGCTAAATGCTGGACCGGTAAGCACAAAGAAGGCACCAAAGTTAAAGGCGGCGTCAGAGTAAACAACTGTGTGCCTAACGAAAGTGTTGAAGAAACCGCTGCTTGGAAGCGTAAAGAAGGTAAGAACAAAAAAGGTGGACTTAACCAAAAGGGTGTTGACTCTTATCGTAAAGAACATCCTGGTAGCAAGCTACAAACAGCAGTTACTACCAAGCCAAGTAAACTAAAGCCGGGCAGCAAAGATGCCAAACGCCGTAAATCATTCTGCGCCAGAATGAGCGGTATGGAAGGTCCAATGAAGGACGAGCACGGCGAACCAACTCGTAAAGCGTTATCACTGAAAAAGTGGAATTGCTAACATGAGAGCAAATGAATTTATACTCGAATCAAGTACTGATAACTTCAACCGTTGGTTTGGAGCTAGCCAAGTAGTAGATGCTTCCGGAAAGCCATTAGTAGTATATCATGGTACTTCAGCGGATATTAATTCTTTTGCAGGTAAAGATGGCTTTAATTTCTTTGCTGAGACTCCAGCTGGTGCTCAGATATATAGTAGCGGTAAATCACCGTCTATGTACCCTGTCTTTTTATCCATACAGAAACCATTGCATTTAGGTAATGTTGACTTCGGTGATGAAGTAACACCTAACACAGCGGCGAAAATACTTAAAACTCCATTGTATATGTTAGCTAAGCCTCAGTTTGGTAAAACAGGGCATCTTTGGGAATATTTAAACAAAGATACATATAGATTCTTGTCGTCAGTGTATGATGGTATTATATCAAATGAGGATGGCAATGAAATATATGTCACCTTCAAACCGAACCAGATTAAATCAGCAACTGGTAATAGCGGTGAGTATAGTGCGAGTCCAGACATTACTAAGGAATCAATGTCATATCAACCGCCCGCCATCACAGTAGGCGATGAAGTAAAAGTAGGTAAGTTTAAGAATAGAAAAGCCGAAGTTAAAGGCTTTACTAAAGATAAACATAATCAACCCGTACTTAAAACTAACAAAGGCGAAGTACAGTTGTTCAAGCCACGCATCAGTAAGTTGATGAAAGAGGAAGAACTAACAGAACTATTCGCCCCGGGCAAGGATTGGAAATGGTCTTTTACTGGTAGCGAAGAAGCAGTAGCAGTGTTCCATGTGGGTGAGATTCCTTATATGTTCAGAGCATACACTTATAGTGACACTCCGGGAGTATGGGAAGTTGAATTTAAAAATGCCGAACGTGGTCAGAGTAAATCATCTAAGTTTGGTTTGACTGGAACTGGTAATTCAGCAGAAGTAATGTCAACCATTGCTGACATTATGCGAGCCTTTTTAGAAAAATACAAAGACAAAATAGAACGATTAGTGTTCACTGCTAAAGAATCAAGTCGTCAAGCACTGTATGCCAGAATGGCCAAGCGTTTGATGCCCGGCTGGAAACTAGTACAGATTGCCGGCGACTTTATATTAACTGCGCCTAGATAAATTACTCTCGTGTCCACTCAGCGTAGATACGATTTCTAGTATCCCAGCTACATTCGACTAGTTTGAAATTAAATTTATCAGCTAGTCGAACATGTTCTTCCATTGTCCATGGATAGAATGAAATCTCCTTACATTCTTCATTACCATGATCTTGGGCACCAGGATTACAACGCCAGTATATGCGTGCTTTACTTTTCAATAGAGTGATTACTTTAGCTATCTGACGCTCAATGTCAGCAACATCACCAAAGTTAATGCTACCTAAACAGAACGCCACATCAAACTTTTCATCTGTTGTAAATTCCTCAATAGTACATTTAACATCAGCTTGATCAAATGCTGGATCGAATCCGATTAAGTTTGGTATCTTGCCTTTAAAAGGGTTAGCTCCACACCCAACATCAACAACGCTTTCCCCAGGGTTGATTTTGTTAATCAGTGCCCATCCTGTTTTTTCAAGATTGTCCAGTGATCCGTTTTTGCGATGCCATGTAGTGTGGAAGTATTCGTTGAGATAATTTTGATTGACAGTCATAGTAGTTAAATAGTGTATAGACAACTATTTATGATCACATTACCTAACCGAATATTCTTTACCGGCGTACCCGGATCACGATGGAGCGGTGTCGCTCAAATTATTGAACAACTACCTGGCTTCAACATATCCGACAGAACACCTGATCGTACATATGATCATCATACCTTTACCGGACATTTTGGGGCATACTTTGGACGTGGAATGGAATTACATCCAATATTAGAAGCTGAATACATTGACCAGGCACACGGAGATAATACTGGCACCCGCTTAATCAAGAGCCATGATTGGGCTTATAAGTTGGAAGAGATTGAACAAACTCACACTGATGATTGGATTATGTTAGTCTATCGTCCTGACATGGCAAGCTTTGCCTGGTGGCATGAAGCAGGTGGCTTTCAAATTAAGTATCCTTGTTACGAGTCATACAAAGATAGTACTAATATGATGGCAGAGATAGCTTCACAGAACAAAGCAATTCTTGAATATGCTTGTGAGAAAAATGCCACTTGGGAATATTTTACTGAAGAATGGATGCTAAAAACATTCGGACATTCTATTCCAATGACTAAAGTTTGGCCTGATATTTTAGTTACAGTAATAAAAAATAATTATTTCTGTAAAACTGCTACATAAACTAATAAGAAACTACTATGCTAAAAAATAATGTATACATATTAAATCCCCCGGGATATGGTGGGTCATTCCTAAGATGGATACTATCTAAAAGTGAACAAGCCTCAGCTATGACAACGATAGATGACCCTGTTAATAGAACTAAATCGATGTCACACGGTGGAGTTGGAACAGCTCATCTTTTTGATAGAAAACCAACACATTGTAGTGCAATACGATTGATGACCTGGATTATACATAATGCCCCTGTGGACAAGATGGTATATTTATTAAATGTAGGTGAGTTTTTAAATAGCTCTCTTTGGCAGAAGATAAGCACGGCTGAATCATATATTGTAAATTTTGATGAATCGCCAATTATTATTAATCTGCATTCAAATTTTGAGCATGATAAGGCAGTTTTCGGTTTCATTCAGTTAACGTTAAAGTGGCCACTGTTCACTTCTCTTCAGCCTGAATTTGGTGCTAACAGATTTCCAATCGATATTTCTCAATATAATTCGAGAGCTGGTCGCAATGCATATGTTGAGCATTGGGATGATGTGTTTTACTATTCTAATCCGCAGACAGTTGATAAAGTGGTATCATCGGATTTAAATCAGAGTCTTCAAAGATGGATTGATCTACGTAACTTATCAAATCCTCATGAAGTGAATCGGACTGATGGACAATGGATTACCCCGGATCTATCTAGACTACATAACATAGACTTCACTGATATATTTTTCAACCCTGACAAGTTGTATGATCAACTTGAAACGATATTAAAGGATGAAGGTGATTTTGATTTTAGTTATTGTCGCAAATTCCATCAAACATATTTAGATAATCAATCAACTCTGGGGTATTTTGACAGTATTAATAACTTCAGATTAACCGGTGTTCTTGATCCATTGCTCACCTCTCATGCCATATATGAGGCTGTTGTAATTCGTGAAATATTTGATAAAATCCCACCTGGCACGAATTGGCAAAGTATGGATTTGATAGACATTGTTAGGCTTACGCAATGATCGATTATCTACACTATTTGCCATTCTTAATAGCAGGTACACTATACGGATTCGTCTTTGGATTAATTCCAGTCGCAGGTGCTGGTGTTGCCTTGCTTACTGTGTATAGTTTTATTGATGTATTCAGATATGATCCGTATGCGCTAGTTGTGTTTACCACCGCAATTGTGGTTGCTTGCTCAGTGGGTGATTTGTTCTCGTCTATCGTAATGAATATTCCCGGCGGTAATGGATCTGCTGCAACAATGGTTGATGGTTTCCCCATGAGTAAAAAGGGGCAAGCAGCGAGGGCATTAAGTGCAGCAGTGTTTAGTAATGTTAGTCAAGGTGTTGTGTGGGGTATATTAGTTTTTGTATTTCTGCCTTACTATACTCCCATTGTAATGAGCTTTGGCATACCAGAAATGCTATGCTTCATGATTCTTGCGTTGACAAGTGTGGCTTTTATTAATAGTCATTATTGGTTCAGAGGACTTATTGGTATTGCTGCTGGCATTTTTTTAGGGTTAATAGGCACTGACCCTCATACAAATGCGGAACGATTAACATTTGGTTGGTTCTACTTAGCACATGGAATACAAATTATTCCTGTTATGGCTGGATTTTTAGCAATGCCCGAAATAATAGAAGCTCTTACGCTTAAAGCTAAACATTCGCCTCCTCCTAAAAATAATACAGAACAGATTAAACAAGGATACCGTGACTTTGTAAAGTTTAAATGGGATAGTATTAGAGCCGGCGTTATAGGTGGTGTTATAGGGTTATTACCGGGAGTAGGTGGTAGCATTGTAGATTGGCTTGCGTATGGTCAAACAGTAGCGACAGCAACAAATGATAAAATACCATTTGGTGAAGGGAATGTCAGGGGCGTTGTTGGTGCTGAAGGAGCTGGCATGGCTCAAAAAGCCACAGCATATATTCCTACTATCTTGTTTGGTGTGCCGGCGGCGCCCTTTGAAGTAATTGTTATGGCATTATTTATGTATGTTGGTTTAGAAATGGGTAGCCCACAATTGCTAACAGACGGTACTTTCTTCAGTGCGCTAAGTTATGGATTCATGGCATCATTGGTTATAACATTCTTTCTAAGTCTGTGGTTTATCAAGTATGCGAGTAATATCACAAAAATCCCATTCAAGTACTATTTCTGGCCTCTGATTGCGTTACTTGCTTGGTCATGCGGATCATATACTGGTGGCTGGGAAGACTATGCTATGTTCGTGATATGTAGTATTGCCGGGTTGCTATTTAAGCATCTTAAAATTAGTAGGGCATGTGTAATTATTGCTTTTGTGTTAGCTCCTAGACTAGAAAACGTAGGTATACAGTTTACATCATTGTATGATATCTCTGAAATATTACATCGTCCTATTGCTCTGTCATTGCTTGCCGGTGTATTGGCAGCAGTAGTGTATGGCATCTTCTTTAATAAAGCTCGCATAAATTATGTTTAGTAGTTTGATAAATATTTAACTGGTGGATAAAGTAATCATTATATGGTCAAGGCTGTGTAGATTAACCGTAATATCAGTGTTCAAATCACTTATAAGGAAACATTATGAACGCAAAACAATTCGTGGCTAAAATTCAAGCCGAAAACCAAGCTTTATTCAAAGCAAGTCAAATCAATGTAAAAGCATATTTCGATAGCAAGCCTAGCCAAGAAGCTCTAGTTGAGCATTTCGTTGGTCGTATGGTTAACGAACGTATGAACATGGTTGAAATTGCTAGCGCAGTTGCTGCTATGTCTGCTGACGCTGATCCAGTGGATCTACAATTGCTAACTCAGCAAGCGGCTGATGAAGCAATTCACTTTCGCTTAGTTAAAGAAGTTATTGAGCACATTACTGGTGCTCCGGTTGATGTTGCTGCTGCTGTAGCTGCTGAAGCTGCTAAGCCAACTGCTAAAGGTGCCGCCCTTCTAGCAAAATACGAAGCTTCCACTGATGCTGCTGCGTTAGCCGCATATCAATTAGTTGCTGAAGGTCGTGCTGAAGCTGTTTGGAATCAAATGGCTGAATGTATCGAAGACGCATTCATCTCTGGTGCCTATGCTAAAATTGCAAAAGACGAAGGCTTTCATAGTCAAATCGGTGCTCGTAAATTAGAGCAACTAGCTGCTGATCCTGTAACTCAAGCACGTATTGAAGTTCTAGTTGGGTTAATGCGTAAAGATTTGTTCGAAATCAGCTGCAAAAACACTCAAGAAGTTTCGGCTGCTAAAGAACTGGTAAATGCTGCTTACGGCTGGTAATTAATGAAGGTAGGACTCACCCAGCGAGTTCTATTTCATAAAGAAAGAGCGTATGATTCAATTGAACACGGATGGTATTCGTATTTAAAAGATCATACGCTCTTTCCTATTGCAAATAGAATAGATCAAAATTTCAATCAGTTAGCAGAATCTATTGATTGCTTAATTATCACAGGCGGAGATGATTCAACCATACGTCGAATTTGTGAAATAAAATTAGCAACTACTATGATGCTATTAGGTAAACCTATATTAGGTATATGCCATGGCTGTTTTTTATTGACAGATTTATTGGGCGGTATAGTTGACCCTATTGATAATCATATGGATACTCACCATAATGTAACCTATAGAAACAGCTTACGTTCAGTAAATAGTTTTCATACTCAGTATATAAAAACTATACATTCTAGTGCTACTATTTTAGCAACGGATGATGATAATTGCGAAGCATGGATAGATTCAACATGTAATATTGCCGGGGCAGTTTGGCATCCTGAGCGTATGAAGAAGCCATGGTTACCCGAAGAAATAATCAACATGCTTCAACTGTAGTTAAATAACTATATCTACACAGAAAGACATCGATGGAGTTATTGATCGCAAATTTAAGCTACGTTGCTTTACGACTATTTGTTACGGGGAATATTGTATTATTGCTTAGTGCGTTTTTTAAACGCTACATGCGAGAATCATATTCTTGGTATCTAGCAGTAGCGTGTATGGCACAGATTAGCTTCTGTTATGATTACTTTTTATTCTCATGGACATTATTCAAGCAAGTATAGCATACACCCTTAGAGTCTTAGCAGCCTGGTGGTTTATTAAAACAGTCAGAGACAGCTTACAAAGACGATTCCCACATTGCCCTAAATGGGTGGTATTTTACGCATCAGTTTTTATTGGTGCGGAGTTGACTTTTATAATCGACTACACAATTTTCGAAAGAATGGTATTTCACAAATGAAAAAATTATTAGCAATTTTAGTATTAACATTAACATCTTTAGTCCATGCTGACTACCGATTTATTGTCCCCCAAGAACCAGGCGCCGGCACCAGCGTTTGGACAACAATTGTTACGCGAGAACTAGAGAAAAAATTAGGTGAAAAGATTTATATTCAACACATTCCTGGCGCCCGAGACATTCCTGGACCTACAAAGTTCCAAGAAGAATTGCGTTTTGACAACAAGACGGTCATGGTTGCTCACGGTGGGAATGCTGAAAGTTTTCTATTGGAAAAAGTAGCATACAATTACAAAGATTGGGATCCAATTGGCGCGATGAATATTACTATTATGGTTGGACGAAGAACTGACAGTGATCCGTACAAACAAGTTAAATTCGCAGCAGGCTCAGGTAATAACCCGGACATGATCGCAATGACACTATTAATATGTGGCCCAATGGCAGACTTGAAAGCATATGGAGCTTGTTATAAAGACAAGGCAAAGTTCATTAATGGTATGTCAGCACCTGAACGCAGATTAGCTTATATGCGCGGTGAACTCAATTCAATGCGTGAAACACCTGCAGCATATAATAAGTTTTTTATTCCAATGAAAGACAATGCTAATTGGTTTAACGAAGGCATTTTAGATATCAATACTGGTAAAGTTGTAGCAGATACTAACTATGATAAAGAGTTGTTCTTTGAAACTGTTTACAAGAAAAAGTGGGGAGTTGCTCCTAAGGGTGACTTGTTTGACGCATACATGTTAGTTAAGAACTGGCGAGATGTGTTACAAAAGTCAATGTGGGTTAATAAAGGCAATCCAAACGCAGATAAGTTACGTGCTGCGTTACGTGCTATGATGGCTGATCCAGTCGCAATGGCCGCAATTGAAAAAGACAATGGTAAGTATGAGTTTCTAGTAGGCAATGACGTTAATAAAGCAATGACAGAGTTAGATAAGTTAACTACTAAGAAAGCATTGAAAGATTTAGTATGGTGGTCAAGTATGATATTTGGAATTGAGTCATACTACAAAGAAGATATCGCTAGAAAGGCACACTAATGAAATCAAGTTGGGAACATACAAAAGCACAAAGTCTTTATCACTTTGATAAATCTATCATGGATCCTCGTTGGGATACCGCGATTGGGTTAGGCAAGTTCAAAGGTTATTGGTCTGCTGAATTAGCAGAATCAGTAAAGAACGCCAGACCCAGTAACTGGGAAACTCGTGGATATAAGGCTGAAGATATTCCTAGTCCTGACATTGAAGCAGAAGAATATGATTTGACAATGGCAGGCGCCGATCCTAAGATGACTATCGCAAGATTTGAATGGGATTTAGCTCCTGTCTTTCAAAGAATGTGTGATTTATTTGCACTAGACGATACTTATAATCGATTACATGTTCAATATACTGGTGAAGTATTTAATATCCACATTGACAAATTACAAAAGTGGTGCCCTGAAGATCCAACTCAAGTTTTACGAGTCATCATTCACTTGTCAGATTGGGAGCCTGGGCAATTCTACTCGTATGGAAACTATGTACATACTGGTTGGAAAGCCGGTGACATTCATACATTTGATTGGATTAATGTTCCGCATAGCACAGCTAATGCCAGCTTGCTACCACGGTCTACGCTACAAACTTCTGGTAAGATGACTGAACAGACGCATAAATTTCTAGCAGAGTTACGGTCAGTGACTGCGTATCAACTGTGAAAACTTTATTAGTGATTACTGGACCACAAGGTTCTGGTAATCACCTATTCAGTAAGATATTTGCGCTCAGTCCCGAAGTATCGGGATGGAGCGCATTGCTTGATACCTATTGGATAGGACATGATCAAGAACCATTTGCTGAATGTTGGAAGAATCCGGCGTTGCTGCTAGATAAAGACTTTAGCACACACGATTATTGGGTTACTAGCATTAGTTGCCCATATGCTGATCACGGGGTATTAACTATCCCTAAATATCAAGAATTCATTGATGCTGCTACTTCATTTGGTATACAAGTTAAACTAGCTATCATAGGCAGAGATAGAAATATACTGGAACATCAGCAGAATAGAGTAAGAGGCAGAGTGAGTTTACCTGATTTTGAAGAACAACTGCCGTATTTAACTGGGATTGATCCTATCTACATTAGCCAAGAACTATTATATTTGTACGGTGCTAATTATGTAGAAAGTATTGCCAAACAATTAAACTTTCCAATAGAGATAGATGAACGCTTTGATATTATCATCAAGAATGACACCAATGCTAAGTATTTTGTCTCTGCTGAAATACAAGAACTTGATGCTATTGTTAAATCTGCTAGTGGCTTGCCTAACTAAAGAATCAACTTAATATATGATACCTAAATCAAATGATATGACCACACTCCCTAAAACTCATGAACAGATACCTGTCGCAAGTTTGGCGGCAATTGGATTTGAACAATCACATACCTTTGTAGTTGTTAGATCAGGGGCAAGTGGCACTTTTGTTACTAAATTATTAGGTATGTTATACGATGAAAATCGCAGTGACCTTATTTTTTCTGAGACCGGACATTCACATGAAGCTACTCCCCCGGGAGGGAACAGGGTTAATCATATGTTAAATTGCGGAGTTGTATCATCGACTCAGCTGCCCTTTGCTGATTTAGAAGAAAAGATCACATATTACAGAGGATTGATAGAAGCAGCGCCGTGGAGATATTTTCGTAATCATCCCGGCGTCACATCAACTCATATACATACCCACATTCCTCTATATAAAGTACTATTTCCAAATTCAAAAATATTAGTAATTACATGTGATACTATAAAGGAAAAGGCAGTATCTCTTTTACATGTAATAATGAAATATATGATAGCAACTGATACGAAGCAAGCGCCCGGGCCCGCCGGCTACGCTGAATGGTTGGGTAGAATTTACACTCGAATAGTAACACATCTTGGACAACAACATATTGATATAGCGAATATAATTGTCAATGATATACATAAATATTCTGATGTTATACTATATTTCTCCCTAGCACATCAATTTGCTGTATTTAGCTCGGGTGAAAATAGCCTTAAAAGGGACATTATTAATATTGAAGATTTTGAGAATTGTACTATATTGCCATATTCATGTATTATCAATGGAAATTCTCAATTATTCTTACAAATTATAGAATCAATTCACGGAATTAAGTTTACTGACTCTCAAACTGATTGTGCTTTGAGAAATTTCAAAAGATACCATGAATGTCAGAATCAATCGATATTGTCAGATCCAATCGAATTTTTTAAGCAAGTTGAAATTCGGGCAATTTCTCAACTGACTGGTATGGTAGAACAAAAATTAGATAAATAGTATAATGAGAGCACAAGAATTTATCACAATTAACGAGATGGCTGCGTCCGATTTAGCACGGCGTCTGCCATCTTTGGCCAAGCACGATTACAATACAATAGATGATTTAATGCGTAAAGTTGCTAATAAACATCGCATTACAAAAGATGCGCTACACGATTTATTTGTACGAAAATACAAAAAAACTCCCGATAGTTGGGTGAACAAGCTAGACACACTACATGAAGAAGATAATGAATCTGATTATGGGGCGCAGCCTATTGTACAAGAATTCATTAAGTGGGCTATAAATGTATTGAAGCTTGAATCTCATCCTGAAGTTGAATTCAGTTATGATACTGATGAGGCACAAGAAGGCCATCATACAGGTCGTCACACAGAGGGTGATAATTCAGTATGGGTTTATGTAGCAAACAGAAACATGGTGGATATCTTTCGTACAGTGTTCCACGAACTAGTTCATGTCAGACAAGGTGAATTGAATATGATTAAACCTGGGTCAAGCTATCCAGGTTCCCCTATTGAAGCAGAAGCAGATATTATGGCCGGCAAGTATATCAAAATATTTGGCAAAGATCATCCAGAAATCTTCCAATGAGAGCAAACGAATTCATTATCGAATCTGAACTAGACGAAGATTGGAAAAGTGCCGTTGCTGGGTTAGCTACCGCCGGAGCATTGGCTTTAGGCGGTGGCGGCGCTGCACAGGCAGCAAAGCCATTACAACAACAAGCAATAGCAGTTCAAGGAGCAGTTGCCCCTGTGGCTAATCCCGAAGCTAACAAAATTGCTAGCACTGTACTAAAGCCTGCCGCTAAAATATTGATACAAACTGCCCGGACCGCAGGCATCAAAGGTGCTGAGCTAGCACAGTTAGTAGCACAATGCGCCCATGAGACTAGTAATTTTAGCACTCTTAAAGAGTTTGGCGGCAAGCTAGACTTTAAAAAATACGACCCAAAACACAACCCACGCAAAGCTGCTATGCTAGGGAATAAAGCAGTCGGAGACGGCGCTAAGTATCACGGCAGAGGATTTATTCAGTTAACTGGTAGAGACAATTATAAACGGGCAGGAATTGCTCTAGGATTGCCATTAGAAAAGCATCCTGAGTTAGTCGAACGTCCTGATGTTGCTGCTAAAGTTGCAGTGTGGTATTGGCAACAACGAGTACAACCGGTAGTAAATAACTTTAATGATACTGCACAAGTTACAAAACCTATAAACAGTGGACTTAAGGGCCTAGCAGATAGACACAACAAATTCTCTGCTCTAATGCAAATAATGAAGAAGAAAAGTTAATATGAGAGCAAGTGAATTTATCAATGAGGAAATAAACCCGGATATACTCGATCCACGTTTTAGTCACACACAAAAGATTGGTGACTATACATACAAAGCATTTGCTTACGAGGGACGACCGGGTGTGAAGTTTTTAAGAGTACAAGCATTTGTCAATGAGTCTGACAACGCAATGGATCGCATTGGTGACGTACTATTCAGAATTACAGATGACAATCTTGGTGGTCATTTAGAAAGTATCAATACTTTTGTAGCAGATGAATATCAAAAACAGGGCATCGCCAGTACAATGTACGCTTACGCTAAGATGTTGGGTAATGATATTCAACCGAGCAAAGATCAGTTGCCACCGGGCCAGGCAATGTGGAAAGCATGGGAGAAGTCTGGTGATGCGCAACATCTAATGAAGGAAGATAGCGGTAACAGTACTACTCTAGCACAACTATACAATGGGAACTACCCAGATCGTGACGAAACATTCTGGGATTATGTGAACACAAGTGAATTTGATACACCATTAGCCATTCAAACACTAGCAAGACACAAAGTAATGATTATGTTGCTTAGCCAGTATCGTGCCGAACACATTGATGATGTAATGGATATGTTGGACGATGACAGAAAAGAACTAGTACAATCATATGTAAATGATCCTGAACTATCAAGTAAAGTAATTGTTCTAGCCGGCGATAGAATTATCGATGGTAACCATCGCGCATTAGCTGCCGCCTTAAAGGGTGTTCTGATTCGGTATGTTGATTTAGCTGATTTGGAAGAAATGTAATAAAGAGGTTGTAATTTTATCGAATCTATGCTACAATGTATAGATGATTAATCTACTCTTCCCGTTACCCAAAACTCTAACAATTGCCCTCTCTGGCGGGGTAGATTCAGTAGCAATCACTGACTTTCTTTCTCGTAAGCACAATATTTCGTGTGCTTTCTTCCATCATGACACTGATAATAGTGAACGCGCATTTAACTTTGTAACAGAGTTTTGCGAAGACCGTAATCTGACTCTTACAGTTGAGCATATCAATGCCGTCAAACCCAAAAAACTAAGTGAAGAAGAACATTGGCGTAATGAACGCTACAAATTTTTAGATAAGTTTGACACGGTAGTAACGGGCCATCATCTGGATGACTGTGTTGAAACATATGTAATGTCTTGTATGCACGGCACGCCCAAAGTTATCCCCTCGACAAGAAACAATGTAGTCAGGCCTTTTCTGACTACTCGTAAATCAGAATTTATTGACTGGTGTGATCGTAAAGAGATCGATTGGTGTCAGGACCTTAGTAATTCTGACACCAATTACATGAGGAACTATATCAGAGAACATGTGTTGCCTCACGCACTAGTAGTAAACCCCGGACTTCATACAATGGTAAAGAAGATTGTAATTAAGCACCAAACAGCTTGACTATCACACTGATATCAAGTATAATTAATTTTTAATAAGGACTATTTATGGATAAGATTTTTAGTGGCGCCGAAAAGGCAAAGTTGATTCAACTCGTGAATGAGGGCATGACCGTTATGGCAGAGATTGACGCATTGCGTGAAGGTCTCTCTGAGACGGTTAAAGCAATCGCTGAAGAAATGGAAGTAAAAGCCTCTATTCTGAAGAAGGCAATCTCTGTTGCCCATAAGTCGTCACTGGGCGCTACGAATGCGGATCATGAAACACTGAACACAATTCTCGAAACTGTGGGCAAAACCCTTTAATGTACGTTGACGCCATCCACAACAAAGACACTGAGCAAATCGTTGTCGTAGAGCGGGATGTCAATGGAGTTCGGCAGTATAAAGAATATCCCGCAAACTATGTTATGTATTTCCCTGATCGTAAGGGAAAGCAACGCACGCTAAGTGGTACCCCTGTCTCTCGCTTTTCTACTCGTAGCCGAACAGAGTTCGAGAAAGAGCGTAGGATTCATTCCGGTAAGCCTCTGTATGAAAGTGACGTAAATGTAGTGTTCCGTTGCCTCAGTGAGAATTATCTGAAGGCTGAAGCTCCTGTTCTACATACTTGCTTTTTCGACATTGAAACTGACTTTGATCAAGAACGAGGATTCTCACCTGCGAGTGAGGCATTCAATCCTGTTACGGCTATCTCTTTATATCTAGATTGGCTAGGTCAGTTAATCACGCTTGTCATTGCTCCTAAGCATATGTCACCTGAAACTGCTGCTCAAATCTGTGCTGAGTTTGAGAATACATTGTTGTTCACAAACG
>Ga0208643_1000847_pt1 | contig 18764 bp, 27 predicted proteins | sample VirMetDEL_Nov_12_FD_184516 | JGI IMG/M metagenome (GOLD analysis project Ga0208643, IMG submission 184516) | Aqueous microbial communities from the Delaware River and Bay under freshwater to marine salinity gradient to study organic matter... | ecosystem: Environmental > Aquatic > Marine >... | reverse complement strand
AACTTAAGCATCTTTATTAACCACATTCTTATCCGTACGAACCATACGAATACCTACTTTACCATCTGGTTTAACAAACTTTTCTGGTTTCTTATCAGCTGACATTACACTTTCTTTGCGCAATGAAGCAAGTGATCGCTGTTTTTTCTCTTTGTTTAGCATATCACGAATCTTAGATAGCTTAGCTTCTTCTTTCATTTCGTCTTCACCGTGATCACCAAGCGATGAGTAAAGTGATTCCATTTGACCATGTAACTTAGAAAGTTTATTCTGCATCCATTCTGGAAATTCTTTACCAGATTTGATATGATCCATTACTTCTTCTGCAGCATATTCAATAAAGCCAAGCTGACGCATTGCCATTGAAGCTTCATCTGGTGATGCAGGTTCATCATCTTCATATGCTTCTTTGGCCATAGCAGATTTTGCAGCAAGTCTTGCTCTCATTGCAGCAAGATCATTTTTGGTTTTATCCATTTTATTTGCTTTTTTAGTAGTTGTCATACCAGAATTAGAAATCTTTTTAGTAAGCATATCAAGTGAGATTTCTGTGATATCCAGACCTTCATACATTTCCTTTGTGACCCAGTTCTCACCTAACTGATCGTATGCATCGTACATGCATTTTTCATTAGTAGGCTTACCAAACTGATCGCCACACTCTTTGCATAGCATATCACTCTTAGATGTTTTTTCTTCAGGCATAATTCTGGCAGTTAACTTTTTTGAAGCTTTTGCATAGCCAGCACCGCGTTTCTTGACTTTTTTTTCATCTTTACTATTATCGATTATCTTACTGGCTTTTGATTTATATCTTTGCAAGGTTCCAGTTGAGAGTTCACTAATATCAAGGCTTTGCTCTGCAACTCTTTTAGCTGTGGCAGTCGCAATTGCCATCTTCTTACTCATATCCATACCAGGATTATCACGTTCCATTGCTTTTGCAATCTCTTCACGCTTCTTTAATTCTGCAGGAGTCAATTTCTTTTCTTCAACAGATTCTTTTTTCTGTGCATCTTTGAAATCCTGAGAAGTTGGCGCTCCTTTTGATCCAGGCTTACGCATTTTTTCACCGCGTTTACGCTTGGCATGAATATTATCCCACAAGCCTTTATTTTTTTCTTCTAAATATTTTCCAAAGGTTTTCATACTTCTGAGACTCCTGCGTTTCTTTTGATCATGGTACGACGTCGTGCTTTATCCATTAAGCGGTCGTGGCGCATCTTCATTTGTTCTTTTTCTTTTTGATTTTTCTCACGCGCTTGATCACGCTCCCGTGAAATAGTTTTTTTCACTGTATCCGTAGTTTGTTCTTTGAATCCCTTTAGCGATTTTTCACCAGGTGTTTTCTTTTTGGCTTTTTTGGTTGATTCAGGTGTTCCCCAATCAGGCTTGTCGGAATACATACTTTTTGTATTATCAACTGCCTCACTAAGATTCATAGAGAATGGTGCAACAGTATACTCTGGGTACTGTTGTTCTACTTTCTCTACTGCATCCAACCACTTACGGTAACGGTTAGACTTAGATTCAATGATAACATAGTTCGATCCAAGCTCTTTAACCTTGCCGATCTCACCATTCTCTTTAATAACAACATCGTCTCCAATCTCGAATAGCTTACCGTCAACGTACGATTCACGTACTTCTGAGATAGGATCTAGCTGGATATGGTTTCTAAATTCAGTTGCTTCTTTTAATCCCATAGCCTTACGAACAGAATTAAAAAGCGCTTTCGAGTCTGAATTCGAAAACGCTTTAGGAAGACCTTGTGCAAATGTAGTAAAGTCATTATCAGAGGCTGCTGCACGCATCTTAGATGCACTCATGCCTTCAGCACCGTCTGCATCCGGATCACGGTCACCTGCAGAAACTACTTTAATGTCAGCAAAATTGTAGAAGCCGTGACGGCCTTTTTCACCGTTGTACTTGTTAAGCAGTACGTCAAACTCTCTGAGACGATCAGAGCCAACAACCATAACTACCTTACGGAAGCCTTCATTGTACAACTTAACAGCAATATCAAATACGGTCTTAATATCATTCGTCATCATAATGTTTCGCGCGTGGCGCGGGAACATCTTACGAGCAGCTTTAACTTTATCTTTGTATGCTAATGGATTCTTCTTAGGGTCTTGAGACTGAGAAAGGTACATTTGGTATGGGTTACGCCCAGCAGTAGATGCTAACTTATCTAATAGCTTTTCATGACCAATAGTAGGCGGATTCATTCTCCCAAAGGAGAAGAATACCGTCTTTTCTTCTTCAACTAAGTACTGCTTAAATGAGCCGATCATTGCGCCCGCTTTCTTTCCATTTCTTTTTTACGTACGTCTTTGATTAATTTCTTAGACATTCTATCTATACGTGTCTGGAAAGCTGGCGACTTGAGGCGTTTCTCAATCTCGGCCTTGCGTTGCGGTGTTAGTTTGTCACTCGGAACATCTTTTGTAATTTTTTTGTAAAAAGTCTTGTAAGCAGCTTTACGAGCTCTTTTTTGTAAGACGTCATTTGATGCAAATCTGCGAGCTGCTCTTGCTCTGCCTAAAGCGACCTTTGCTTTATTGCGACGAAGTGATCTGCCTTTTGCTAGGCGGGAAGCTACTGATAGTTCTTCATCAACGCTTTCACCAATCGGTCCGCCTTCGCCAGTACTGTATACTCCGCGATGGCGTCTATAGGCTCTGTAGTTTGTAAGCTCATCTTCGCCTGGACGATACTCGATCCCCATGGGGAACATGTCTTTAAATCTTAGCATTCGGTTTATCCCATTAGCGGCCAGGTTTGTCCCAACCTTTTAAAATTTCTGGCGAAAAGTTGTTGTATGAAAATTCCATTCTATCAACAATCTTTACCGCATCACCACCAAGTTTATCAATCGCTACATAACCCTCTGGGCCTGTTGTCGTATAACCATTACGAGTCTTAACAAAATGTTTAGTTTTTGATAATCTATTGAGTATATTTATAAGTTTTAATTTCGCTAAAACTAACATTTTCTGCAGATCGAACATTAATTTTAATGATTTTTTATTATTATTTGAAAAGAATTTAAGTACTTCATCCCGTTTAGCGTACTGTGCAGACTTACCTTTTTCAGTTTTACGTTTGTCTGCCTCTTTCTGGAACCGTCCTTCGATCCATTTAATTAGGCCGTTTACGTGTGTTGCTGTGTCTGTAATGATTGTTCCTGATCTGACAAATGAGTTATTGTACGTTTCGATGAGCCGAGATAGTTCGGAGTTTGCTTCAAGGGACCGAAGAGTCGTTCCATTAATTTGATTGAAGATTTTTCCAGCTTGGCTAAGATATTCATTTACTTCCTCTGTGTCCTTTTCTGACATAGTGTACTTGGTCATGTCACGTAGCATAGCGTCTTGAGACCAAACGTTCTTACTTTTCTTAAGCTTAGCTACGTTTACACCATAGGATGCTTTCATTGTTTCGAATGTTGATCCGGTGTAGGTTGTGTGCCAAACAATGCCGATCTTTGAAGAAAGAACGTCACGAGCGCTAGGTGTACCGGCAGGGACAGCATATACAATTGTATTGGGGTGAAAGGTAACATATTTTTCTCCTTTTATGGTGTCTGTGGACACATCTCCGGGGCCGAAGAGAAAGTCGCCCTGTACCACGCCCTTGATTCCCAGCTCTGGCAAGTACTTGAGTGCCAGCTTAAGCTTATCTGCAAGATCACCAGAAGTATCAGCATCGACGTCAGCTGTAGATTTATAGACTTTAGGATTTTTGTTGAAAATGCCTTTTTTGGCAACGAAAAATTGACCGTCACTCGGATCAATACCAGCAAAAACAGCAGGAGCGCCATCCCATTTAACACTAACGTTACTTGCATGTGTACCTTTCAGCATATCTCTTAATGACCGCAAAGCCAAGATAGCCTCTCTCGTTCCTTTTACCCCACCATAAATAACTTTATCCTCGATGTGAGTCATATGAGTATTTTTTTGTTCAGTGATGTAGTTTTTAAAATTTTCCATAGTGCTATACTATATCCTTTTAATATGGATGTAAACCCATTATCTTACTTCGATCCAGCCTAATGAACCCCAACCAGCCTTATTAGCACCCGTTGCAGCAGCTGAAATCAACCAAGTGCTTGACGTATCGCCAAGTGTGGTAGTAGTAATTCTTTCTAATTGTGTTACCGATCTTTCGGGATAAGTATACACATTACCGATGTTACCGCTATTCAGAAAAATCGTTTGAATGACACTTCCGCCAGTATATGCTGTAGCAGTTAAATTATACTCGACTGGAGAATCGTCACTATAACTAATCCAAGTACCACCAGTAATAGTAGCACCTTCGATTGAACGAATAAAAATATTTGTGTTATCTAGTGTAGCGCCTGCGAATTCATCAGGAATTACAACACTATCAAGTGCTGTAGATTTAAGTCGAATGGCGACTAAGGGATAAAATGCATTAGCGGTTGTTAAGGTTTTACCTGTAAGAACATTTGAAACGCTCTTCTGCTTACCCAAAAGCGTTGTAGTGCCTTCAGTGGACAGTGAATGAGCGCCTTGATAAAATGAATGTGTTCCAGCAGTCCCTGCAACATTCGTAAGTTCCACTCGAATAGGCAATGCAGCTTTTGACGCCCAGGTGTGCGGTTCTCTATTTGCATGGTCAATTCTATGAATGGGATACTTGTTATTGTCAATGATAAAGTTCCATTCGATTTGACCAGCGCCATACCATTCATACTCAATACTCAAATGCTGGATCTGCACAGGATCTGCAATGATTCCACTCGGACCAGTTCCGTCTAACTTATCAACGTTCCAGACGTCTCTTGAATAATTTTCAAGTTCAATTCCAGATGCAGTATTTCTTCTCAAGCAACAAGCGTAACTTCCATCCCCACTATCTTCAAAGAAGAATCCATTTAATGTATCAAACATACCAATGCGGCGTCGGATGCCAGTTACTGGTGTGCCAAACAATACAGTTGATGAAAATTCATTTTGTCTACCTGGAAGATATCTTTGCACTCTTCGCGTCTGGCGAATGACTTCATCACCAGCATCAGAGCCAACTTCCAATTTAACCACACCTAAATAAGGATCATGGGTAGCACTAGCAGTGCCAGTAATTTGTTCATCAAAAATATCAGGATCTTTGGAATTCGTAAAAGCGGCAAAGTCAGTTAGTTCAAATGTGCTTACCTTACGTCTGTTCTTAGAAGTGTGTTGAACAGTATCATCATCAACCGTAACAACAGGTTTACCCCATTCATTAACAGTAGTAACAAATTCGCCGTTACTATGAGCCAAAAGATTGACTTCATAAATGTCGTCATTCTTCTGAGGCTTTTGCTTACTATTTCTGCTTTTGCTATACTGTGCCATTAGATAACCTTTCCGCCACCTTTCGGCGTTGTTGCTAGTCTATAGCTAGCCATTACGTCTATCGATGCATGTTTACTTGGGCTATTTAAACCCCTAGGCTGGATTCGAACTTCGAGTTTAGCTTCTAGACCAATAAGAGGATCTAACTGTGTTAATCCCATTATCTTTGCAACTTCTTGTTTCTGGGAAGCGCTTAATTTGCCGCTCGTATCTACTAGCCAAACTTTATCTTTTAAGAACATAAAAAGAAGGCTGGCATCGGATCCGCCTTTCAAATTCTTTTTAAACTTCGTCTTATAGTGATCTATAATCTTATCACCCATTGCTGGACTAGAGATCATTGCAATTTGATAATTATCCGTCTGATCAATAAACTGTTGCACCATAAGCTTTCGAGTAGACTTATCCTTAATAATACTCAGTGCGCCGGAATGTATTTTTTTTACATCTTTATCAAAGTATTTTTGAAGGCCGGCAAGTAATCTTTTAGCGTTTTTAATAGCTAATGGGGTGTCGTTCATTACACTGATAAGTTCTTGTTTGGCTTCACTTTTTTCATCAGGAGTAGAAAATTTACGTCCATCGAAATGCCAATCCCGCATCGAACCCATCTGGGCTTTATAATCAGCTTTATACTCGTAGTGAAGATCTACCTTTTTACCATCGGATAATATTACTCTGTAAGCGAAATCGGGAAACCCAGCATCAAACCCTGCTGGCGAAACTATAGCTTTTGCTTGGGTGCCAAGCTTATTTCCCAAAGTCTTAAAGGCACTATTTTCGGCAGCCTGAGCTTTTGCGCTTACGCCTCTCATAGCAGCTTCCTTTATATAAATTTTAAAACTTTTCATATCTATTTATTCTGTTTAGTAATTTATACTATTTATATAAAAAAAAAGCCCGAGCATTATGCCCGGGCCAGTTGGAGACAACTTATAATAGCTTAACGATCGTAAACGTATACGTCCGCTTTTTCTGCAAATGTAAGAGGAAGAGATTGGTTGTAGCGGCGTTTACCCATACGGTGACCACGGCCTTGAAGCTTGACGTACTTACGAGTAATCTGACCACGTTCTTTATAGAAGGCGTTGGTCTCGCTTACTGACTTACGGATAGCTTCGATCCATTTTTGATCATCAGGATCTTTCAGATTAACAGTAGCGATGTATGCGTCTGTGCGGTTTTCATTGATGATCATAATATATTCTCCGTTGGGTTAAACTTTTTATTACTACACAGTAGTCTTAACTTGGTCCCTCACCAGGATTTTACGGGTTCAGCTGCCAGCACCTACCTACCTGTTACGTTTCTTTGCTCGTACTGTGTAGTAATAAAAAGTTATACTAGTAATATAACACATCTTAGAGGGAATGTACACGGCTAAATGCGTTTTTTTAGATTATTTTTTTAATTTTTTCGATTGATTCTGGAGATCCAGATACAGTGATTTCTGGGTTTCCACCGCCAGGCCCATGTGGGATAAAAGATTCGAGTTTTAAATTATGATCACCGAGGAAATCCAAGAAATCCAAAATTGGGCAATCGTAAGCAATATCGAAGGTGTATGTCATGAGGTAGTCTCCTTTGTTACCTAACCCTTTATACACTACTTAGATCCTTTTGTAAACCACCTATTTCGAATAAATAGAAAAATATTTAGAAGTGTCATTGCGAATAGTACAGCTAAATACTCATCTACAGCGTCATCACCTATTGTACCACGTCCTCCCCAGGTTTCCATTACCGCTATCACGGGCAGGAGCATTAGCCACGAGCTAAACGGTAAAAGAAACCACTTTATCATACTCCCAAGATCCGAGCAATCTCTATGCGGTTCACGCTTGGCAGTGCCTTACCAGCGATGATATGATCCAAGATCTGTTCAAAATAGAAAGCGGCATTTTCTTCTTCGTTTTCCTCAAGAATGTCTACACAGTGAGAAAAGAAGAGCATCATCTTCATGTCTTGCATACCATCACCAAGTGCTGCCTTATGTGTCTTACCCGTTCGTTGATTGCTCATTCCAGCCTCCATCTTTTAACATCTTTTGGAAATTCTTATATTGGTCTTCGGTAAGATCCAAGGTCTTACCGGGGATAGTTCCTCTCTCAAAGTGACGTACGCTATAGTTGCTGTGTACGTTTGGTGAGACATAGTATATATGGTTATGACATTCGTGTACGTATTTCATAGTGCATCATCCTTTCCGACTTTAATTCGTCCTATTGGTTTGGCATCCTCGTGAGCTTTTTCTTCGTCTTTGTACATGCACCACATACCCCAAAAGAATGGGATATATGATACAAGCATTACTATACCTAGATTCATAGTGACTCCTTAGGCAGCCAGCGCGAACTGGACTGCCTTTTCTGCTGCTTTGACCTTACGCAGTTGGTTGTAACCATACCACTGGCTGTGCAGACGGTTGTCTGTATTACGACCTTGAAGGTGATCAGTAACATAAGTAACTGAGTTAAACGCTTGCCACCAGCTACCTTCGGCATATTCTGCACCTGGCTGGGTCTCAAGAACTTCCAGCGCATTCTTCGCTTGACGTGAAATAGACTCTGCAGTGACTTCTTCTTGCTTGTCCTTACCGGATGTAAGTGGAAAGACTTCGTTGTAGTAGTTAAGAAGATCTTCTACTTTAACACGCTTGCTGCCAAGGAACTGAGCCATCTCTTTGTATTTTGCGAATTTCTCGGATGCAATGCCAAGCTGCTCTTTGACCATATCTGGATTAAACTGTGCACGGTGACCAACCTTAACAGCACGCTGTGATGCAGTGTCAAGAGCAAAGGTAAGTGTATTGTTACAGACTACACGGATTGGTGTGAAGCGTACGTCGATGGATTTACCGTAGACGTGTGGGTTGCTGAAGAGCATGTACGAATCTACTTGGTCACCGCCAAAGAGATCGAATGACTCTTTGACCTTAGCCAATGCCCAGACATATTGACCATCTTTAAGGGAACCAGCTGTGTGCATCTCCATGTCACCAGCGAGCACATACTCGTTAAAGAATTCGAAGGCTGTTTCATTTTGGCAAGGGTGCCAGTCTTTGCCGACATTGGTCAGGATTTTACCGTCTGTTTCGCGGATGAGTGATTTTTGGCCAGTGGGCAGACGCTTACCGTCGAACTCTACAAAGGATTCGACTTCGCGTACTTTCCAATCTACTCCAGCTTTTTGCATCATCTGCTGTGGGGTAAGGTCGTTGCTGACCTTGGTGCCAAGACCATGCCAAGGCAGATCACCTGCATATGCCATTTGAGCTTCGCCGTTTACAATTTCAAGTTCGTGAGCCATGATATATTCTCCGTTATTTTGTTGATATAACCATACTACATTATTTCAAATCAAATGTAAACGGCCTAAATGCATTTTTTTAAATTAATGTGAAAAAAAGTTCAAGGTCGTATTCAGTTAAATTTATTTTTGTTCAATGAAAACTTTTTTCCCTCTGGTGTATTGCTGCCAACAAAGCTAGTGATCAAGTCATCGTGTCGTCCACCCGAGAAATGATAAAAGTTTGACTTAGGGCAAGGGGTGTCATTAAACCAGGAAACCGGCATATTCCACTTGTCATCTATATCCATTACGTTAAACTGATACTTGTCAAACATAGCATTAAGGTATGGTTGGTCGTTATCCATGACAGTGTTAGATATAGGATCTGAAGCCCACGGTAACCAATACTCAAATCTTTCTCTAGCTTTAAGTCTACCTTTTTTAGTAAAAAGAATTACCCCAGTATTTACTTGGCGTACGTTTTTGTAAATAATCGGAATATTAAATCTTTCATACTTTTCTCGGTAAAGATTAATCCACCTCTTTTGCATAAACCCTGGGTGTCCGTCTCCTATGGCCTTTTCAGGAACACCAACTACATCAATGTGTTTTGCTTTAGGAATACCGAATATATCTTCTGCATCAGGGTCTGCAAGAACATCTGTATCAGCATACAGAATATCGTCGTACGCTTCAAACTTCTTATCGTAGATAAGGTCTAATATATTAAAGTATCTATGAATCATAATATTTTCATCTAGACCCCTTAGAGTAGAGGATCTAGAGAACATATATTGTGCACTGACTTTATCAGCGTAAGCAGACATAGATTTTACAGAATGTTCAGACCAATCTGGGTGTATGCCTAAACGGCATTGATATATTAGATTATTCGACATATCGGATATTCTGTTCTTTTTCACGATCATCAAGATCATACTCACTTCGATACTCATTATTAGATTCAATAACTTGACCTAAAACGGCAAGCGGTGATGCGTTGCTTACACTATAGTTATAGATTGCAGAGGTATCTTTAGGAAAGCAGCTTCCTCCGTATCCATTTTTACCGTCAAAGCCAGGCACTTTGGTGTGTGAATGGCCGATGCGTTCATCATTACCAATGGCAGTAGCTACTACATTATACCGTGCGCCAGTCTTTTCAGTCATATCTTTCCATTGGTTAAACCATACTACCTTTGCCGCAAGAAAAGAGTTAATCCCGTATTTAACCAGACTTGCTTCACCAGCAGTCATAAAGTAAACAGGAGCTGGATTACAATTAGAGTTAAATTTATAGAGATTTTTAACTTTATTCGTAAACTCAGGCCTTCCCCCAATAATATGGAATTTAGGGTTTAGGAACTCATCAAAGGAATTGCGCTCAGTAAGAAACTCAGGGTTATATACAAATCGCTTAAATCGACAAAGGTAATCAATAACATCAGGAGTAACAGTAGATTTAATAATAACAACACCAGATGCTATCTCAGATAATTTCTGTACGACAGCAGAAATATTCACGTGGTCGATATCACCATTTTCACCCATGGGGGTAGACACACAAACAAACGTGAAGTCCGGAGCATAGTTTTCTAGGTCATCGATATTAGCATAACCTTTGTAAGGATCTACAATCATAATATCATTGCTTGAATTACGAAAACCAAACTCTACAGCTTTGCCAACAAACCCATATCCAATAATAGCAATCTTAGTAAGTTTCTTCATCAGTTAACTCCATAGTATGATTTGTACCAGTGTACGAATTTTGATACCCCTTCGGGGATTGATGTTGTAGGTTTATAACCTAAATTTTGTATCTTAGTCGTATCGCTCCATGTAGATTGTGTATCAGCAGGATGCATTGGTGCATATTCAATAATAGCTTTACGACCAACGTTTTTTTCAATCTCATGAATAAAGTCCATTAGCTGAACCTGTTCACCGCGACCGATATTATAGATTTCATTTGTACGATCCGAAGCTTCTAAGCCCATTACTATACGAATCCCTTGGATGATATCGTCAATGTAGGTAAAGTCTCGAATCATGTCTCCATTATTGAATACGGTAATCGGCTTACCTTCTATAATATTTTTTGTGAACGAGAACAGAGCCATGTCAGGTCGACCCCAAGGACCATAGACAGTAAAGAATCTTAGGCCAATTGTATGTCGAATGTTAGAGAATTGGAACTGTTGTTCGTTGAATCTTTTAGTGGCTGCATATGGATTTAACTGCTGATCTACAGTTTGATCCTCTTTCCAAGGAAGAGGGTTACCAGCCATTACACTCGAAGTAGATGCATAGACAACCTTTTGAACACCATGCATTTCACACGCACCAATAAGGTCTTGAGTAAAGTTAATATTATTTGTAATATAAAGTTCTGGATATTCCATAGAGTATCGCACACCTGCGTAAGCAGCAAGGTGAATAACAATATCGGGTTTAGTGTTAACAATAGCTTGTTCTATAGGTACGGTGTCATTGGGAGTTGGCACAGGCACCCAACCAAGACCTAATTCTCTAAGCTTAAGATATCGGTCTTCTTTTAGTGTAGGGTCGTAGTAGTCGTTAAAGGTATCGATACCCCAGACTTCATGGTTGTCTTCTAATAAAGACTTGGCGATATGATAGCCAATAAATCCGGCAACACCGGTTATAAATATTCTCATGCAATATATTCCTTACATTCTTGCAGTCTTTGGCTTATGTAAGCTTTATTATTCATCTTATATTCATCTTATTATTCATCTTATATTCATCTTATATTCATCTTATTATTCATCTTATATTCATCTTATATTCATCTGTCCATTTAAGGGAGATAATTATATTGTAGCATTTATTGCTTATAATGTAAACTGTTAATTTGACACACAACCAACTATATGTATTCTAATTGATCTATCAGATGAACCATTTAAAGCAGTATGAGGGTATCTTGTATCAGTCCAATATATCTTGCCAGGGGCTAAATAGTATGAAGAACTGTCAATCAACATCAAACACTTTGGATTACTGGTGACAGGAATATGTATTCTAGGACTGCAATCATGGTGTATAGTGTAACACTGCTTTGGCCTTGATATCATAATTCTGGTTCGATGCATATCGAACGACTCCATATAATGATTAATCAACACCGCCTTTTTAAAAATAGGGAAAATGTAACGATCTTCGCCTTCGTCTAATTTAGTCATCCTACCAACAGAACAATTCCAGTGTTTACCTATACTAGAAGATGCTACTGGAGCTTGTAGCGAAATCTGCTTAAGTTCTGGAATATCTTTAAAATGGGATAGAATGTCTTCTACTTCAGATTTAATCCCAATAAGATCTACTTTATCTTTCACGATCTTTACGAAGTTGTCATCCATGTTCTATCCCACCCAAAGTACTCTTCTTTATTATACCGATATTTATCAGCTTGTAAACCCCCTATTTTGATAGTGGGTTATCTAATGCTTCCTGTAAAACCCTATTAAGATCCTCATCCAATCGGCGCATACTTTCATTTATACGGGTTTCAGTAGCTCGCAGAGTGTCACGTACGTCTTTCTCGGTTTCTCTGTTTAGGTTTTCCATTACACGTATACGATCATCTACATTACTCACGATGTCTTTCATGCGTCTTGATGTGTCTTCAGTAACAGCTTCGATCCTTAGAATATCACCACGAAGATCATTCTTAATATCTCTTGTATAGTCAATAGCATCATTCAGCTTTTGAAGTTGTAGCTCGTTTGCTGATGCAATGGCATCTATGTCGATATTTTGAATGATCTCCTTCATGTCCATGTAGTCCTTATAGAACTCAAAGCCACCCCAGGCAGCGGTGCCCAATGTAGATAGTGCGGTAAGAAATGCAAACATCTTACCGCCAGAAAACTTTAAACCACCGAATTCTACTTCTGCCATCTGATGTTCCCTTTATTTCTTTGCTGGCTTACTAGCAACATTTTTAGCATATGCCTGTGAGCCAAAGAATGCTGCGACGATACCAGCAACAGATACAAAGTATGTAGCTGCCATATTGCCTAAGATCTTACCGGCTTCATCCAGTCCTATTAAAAGAGCTAGTACAACTGCGAATGGGTACAGCAGCAATCCCCATAGTGCAAACCACGTCATACCACGCTGTGCATCCCGCATTGCATCTGCGTCTTCTAATTCTTTTCGTTTGAATTCCAGATACATCGATTCTTCTGCGACAGACACATGACCGTCACCATTAGTATCAGCAGGATGGAATTCTTTTATTTCTTTTGTCTCTTCTGTCATTTCATTTGGTCCATTGCTTCTTGTACAACTGTTCCGGAAACAACGCCATCTGATACTAATCGAATTCTATTGCTTAGATGTTGTTCTGCGATATCTTCTTTGGCTTGACCATGATAAGGTACTGCATGACCTTCTTCAATCATAATCTCAGTAACAGTTTTATCACCCACCTTAAAGTCGCCCAGTACTCGACCGAACTTACCCTTCATATCTTCACCATTTCTATCATCGTGGGTAATTAAGATTGCCTTCTTATCAAGCAATTCTTTTAATCTGGTCTTTGCTGCAAGACCAAATATCTTTTCAACTTTATCTCTTGTACGAGATTCTGGGGTATCAATACCCATGATACGTACGCGCTCGTCCGTGAGCACGACGCCAAATCCCAGATCGATATCAACGTCGACAGTATCACCGTCAACAATTTTAAGTACTTTTACTTCGTATTCGTTAGCCACTATTAAGCCCTTTCTAAGTGTTCATGATATATTTCATGACCCGAAAGGTCTACAATAATTATTCTTCAAATTGCAGCGCACGTAGCTGCTTTAATTCCTGTTCTAATTTCATTACTTCAAGTTGCTTCTTACGAAGCTCAAGTTCGTATAATCTATTACAATCAATTCGCGATTTAACTCTTTTCCCAAGAGGTATCACAATCCTAGCATATACCCCAATATCGCCTGCCCTGTTACCAGTGCTAGTACCAAATTCATCTTTGCCGTTTGCAATAATGCCTGTCACACCAGTCTCTAGTCGCGTAGCAGATCCAATCGCATTGGAACAGTCTAAATCCCCAGCCCTAAAACTATCTGATTGATAACTTCCTGGCGCAGAGGGTAGAGCTAAGCTCAATGATTCAGCTGATACACTAGTTCCTATCATTAAACATATCACTGTCAATATTCTCATATCACTTTATCCTTGAACATATTCTAGATGTTATATTCGAAGTGGTTATATCTTCCTTTAAAACTTTAGACGTAGTACAGATATATTCAACTTTGGTAACATCAGCGTCGCGGATATAGATCTCAAACGTTTTCGTTTCCAGATAACTTAATTCTATTATCTTACCCGATGTGGCAAAAGCAATAGGATTCCAATCCTCATCGAATACCGTTATCTCATAATAACCAACATCTGCCCTTCTATTCCATAGCTTTAACTTCGTATAAGCCACACCTTCCATATAAGAAGGTTTTAACTCGGGCCGAGCTGGTGTCATTTCATGTGCTGCAGCCGATCCGCATAGTAGAAAGGCTGCAGCTATTATATAATTTCTAATCATATTACTTTGCAATACACTCTGCTATAACAGTAGCTCTGTATCGACCTCCAGGAAGAGGTTTGCCGACACCATAAGCAACCGTGGAGTCAACTTCAAACCACGCGGATCCTGCCAGAGTCATATCGTATTCTGTTACGTTATCGTACTCAATCTTAGCACCTTCGTAGCCAGACATTCCAGCTTCAGACGTAGCTTTAACAGTTACTTCGCCGTCCCAGTCTAATGCATCATTAAGGCTAGGGGATGATGTAAATTCATTTGGCCAGCTAATCTGTGCTTTGTACGCATCAGGAATCGATACATCGTAACGAATAACTGGAACAACACCACCATCTTGCGGGGCAGTGCTAAGTACGTCTGGTGTAGGGTTACCGTACACGCCTGGAGTGTCTGTATAAATCGAACACTTAGATGATACGTTGCCTACAATAGGCGCTTGCGCTGATGCCATGGTAGCAATCATTAAACCAGCGCTGATGTATGGGATAGACTTTAACATTTAGTTCTCCTGTTGATCTCTATCGTATTGTGAGCGTACCATTTTTGTATGGTTAGCATTGGATGCAAAACTTCTCAGCGCTCTGTGGTTATCAGGAATTTCTGTATCACTGAGAGTTAAAGTTTCCTCGTACTCCCCACCCTGAATTTCTACTTGGTAGTAAGATTCTATTTTACCGACATCTGCCAGGGACGCAAGCAGTACTTCTTGCTGCTTTGTATCAACCATAGCATCTATGGTATTCCTACCACCTAATTTTTCTTCTAGATTTTCTTCTACTTCTTCTTTTTTAAGATCTTTTTCTTCGAGTTCAATCTTTTCTTCTAACTGTGCTTGAACCCATTCGTCATAAAACGGATCGTCAATACTTACTTCACTTGATTTTAAAATATCCATAAGTGCTTGATGAAAGCCTGGGCAAGACGGATCTGCGAGAGGTGTTGCGGTACACTTCATCAGCTGATCGTCTATATCTAATTTGTAGTTGTATGTAACAATAGGACTAGAAACCTGTCCGTCACCTTCTACCGCGATTTCACCCTTACCCCAACGTGATGAGTCAGTGTAAGGAAGTCTAAAGTACTTCTGAACCGTGCCGCTTGGCTGCCCATTCCAGTTATCTGTCTCTTCGAAAACGTATCCGCCATTTACCGCATCCTCGTTCCTGATATGCACCTGCGCGTCTGTGTTAGGATTTTTGGTCAGGCTATATCGATAGGTAAGTCCATTAATCTGTAAAGTTACCCAGGGTTGACTAGAATCCGGAAGGACAGTGCCCATATCCCATGATAGACTGCCGGAAGCAGCGTTACCGGTTGTACCGTAAGTTATATCAGAGTAAGAGTAAGAGGGCCAACAAAGCACCGATACCACCAATGCCTTTGGCAGTTGATTTATCATCCTCGTCCATTCCTTTCCAAATACCGTTTGTTTCACGGTCTTCTTTTTTATCTTGATCTGAAAGCCAAGCAGCCTTTGCTTGATCCCCGATCAATCCGTCATAGGGACAAGGTGTACCAGCATCCATCATCGCTCTGAAGACCCGTTCATCTTGGCACATAACCGATACCGCAGCAACTTTCATACCCATATCATAAAGAGTTTTAGCGTTCTTTAACTTTTCACAGTTCATATCACGCACAGTCTTACCAGCAGAAATACCAAGAATCTGAGTTTGGACTGCACCAGAAACCCCAATCGTACACAGATCGGAGTTAGACGAATTGATAGAAGGCGAAATAGCGGATGGTGGCGGCGATTTAAGAGTGGTAGACGAAGTAGTGTTAGAATTCACATTACTTTCGTTATAGTTCTGTGTAATAATAGGATCGGATACATTCTGAGCTATAGCTACTGAAGTAGTAAAAATCATCGCCATCACTATAATTAAGTGTCTAATCATATTACATTCCTATAAAATAAAAAAAAGGCAAGAGAGTTTCCCCTCTTGCCTATTTATACCAAATTTTGTTTTAAATTAGAAGTTAAAACGTACACCTACTTGTGCATCATCATATTTAAAGTCTTCGTCAGATTGTACCGCACCATATACTGCAATGTTAGACGTCACACCGTAAGCAACCTCAACACCGACACCGTCAAATGAGATTGTGTTGTCCGCATCGATGGACGCATATGTGCGTGGTGAAATAGCAAAGTTGTTCATGTTCAGATCAGGACCTGCTTTCATGGAGAAGTTTTTGTTCTCAATGCTATATTCAACTTCAGCCGAACCACCGATGTTGCCAAGCAGACCTTCTGCAAATGCCGATGTTGAGAGTACGAATGTTGCGGCTGTTGCCAAAAGAATTCTTTTCATTGTTTAGTCCTATAAAATTAAAGTTAAGTGGGCCCGTAGTTGGTCGGGAGGAACCCATACCCTAGACGTCTTTCGTTAAGTCACGAGACACACTTCTGTTTCTAGGCAGTGTCTATGCCCACCAGCATTATGCCGCTAGGGCGTAACCTGTAGGTGCGAAATTTTCATTTGCATTTAGTAGTTTTGACCAATAACGCAGTCATCCGGTAAACTCCACTTCATCTTCACACCTGTCGATCCTAAATTTCGACCCCATCAAAAGAGAACATATCCCATTGTGGGACCAACTATTACTCTTTTATTTTTCCACAACCGAAGTTTTTGTCCGTTTTTTACAAGTAGAAAGCACGGAAGTTTCAGTTTCATAATATATTCCCTTTTGGTGGAGTCGCTGGGTACCGCCCCCAGGTCCAGAATGTGTCCACGTTGCTTCAACGTTTACATCTTATATATTAACATAAAGGATAGATTAAGTAAACCCACTATATTATATTTTTAATACTGTGACTTTTAAATCACTTTTTACGAAGCTTTGTATATTCATGAGTTATTTTATTAAACCGATATGCTAGCGTGTAATACAAAGTATCGATAGCTTGATACAATTGTTCTAGATTGCCGTTATTATCAATAACATAATCTGCCATCCATGGTTCTAGACTCATTGATAATTTATCTTCAGGTGGAAGATGGTCTGAGCGATCTACCCAAATAACACAATCAATCAAGCCAGCATTCTTGATACCATGGAATTCACGCTTATTACGAAGACCTGCATAGATGTCAGAAATCTCAAAGATCTCACGACCAATGGTAGCAGGATCGTCTTTACAACGTGCAGCAATAAGATTATACCATTCTGATCTATGATTACCACGATCTTCAAAGCATTCTTCTACTGTCTTATAGCCATAGAGTGGAGCTAATACTGGAAATACAGTCTGTTCCGCATTATGCATACTTGACGATGCAAACTGCAATCCATATTTAGATTCAAAATATTCAGCAACAGTATCTTTACCGTGGCGTGCGTGTCCAATAATAAGTAGTTTCATTAGCGACCTTTATGTGTATAGAATATATGTGTATCAATCTTAGCGATACGTGTCATGACTTTGTTCCACGATGGATTAACATAGTCTGCATGATAGAATGTAGAGCCTTCAGTAATATCTACGATGATACCATCATATACTGCTTTAGCTATTTCGTAAACCCCTACATAAGCACTTTTACTACCAGGCACGTCAGATTTACCGTCGTGTGTCCAGGAGAATTGTTTATCTTCCCAAACAACACTACAGATAGTGTTTGGGAAGTGTTTAGATTTTACGCGGTTCATAGTAACATTTGCTACTGCAATTTTACCTGCATCAGACTCGGTTAAAGCCTCGAAGTAAATATTATCAGCCAAGCATTTAAGTTCTGCTGCTCTTGTTTCATTTGCACTAGCACTGGCACATGAAACCACGGCTCCAAAGATGATCGCTGCTGTTATAATATTCGACATGATGTCTGTCATTCGCATATATTTTGCCTCTTTTTATAGTACTTATACTATATTAAAGCTCTGCAAATGTAAACCGTTTAATTCAAATTAATCTAATTTTTTTATACCTAGTGCCCAGTTCTCTGCAGCATCCTCGACATATCGCATGGATTTACCAGGAAAGTCTTCACTAAAAAACTGTTTACCGTTATCATCAAAGTATTCAATGTAAGCCATTTCTTCCTTAAAATCCATGCAAACTTTGCAGTGACCTCGACCGGGTGGATCAGCATAGTATGTGGAAATAGTTCTTATAGTCATAGTATTTACTCCGCTTCGATATCTTCGATAATTTCATCTCGTAGAATAATAGCTTGTCGATCTTTGTCTGTACCAATACGATCGTTTATGAGCTTATATGCTAAGGTGATTCGATCACATCCGGCATAGGCAGCATGCCAGCAATGGTGGTCTGGCTCGTCATATCTACCAAAATAGTACCAACGACATTGCCATCCTGGAACATCCTGAACAGTGACCACGCTCTGTGACTTCAGGTCGTAATACTTAAAGTACCCGTCACCAGTCTCAGACCAAGTAAAAAGTAGCTGATAGGCATTAGCGTTCCAGTTCGTATGCCATCCTACGAATCCGCCTGGGGGATAGTAATTAAAAAGAGCAGAAGAGTGTACACCAAGCACTTCAGGAAATTT
>Ga0208643_1000839_pt1 | contig 18884 bp, 21 predicted proteins | sample VirMetDEL_Nov_12_FD_184516 | JGI IMG/M metagenome (GOLD analysis project Ga0208643, IMG submission 184516) | Aqueous microbial communities from the Delaware River and Bay under freshwater to marine salinity gradient to study organic matter... | ecosystem: Environmental > Aquatic > Marine >... | reverse complement strand
TAGAATGTATAGAAAAATACTAGAACCGCTTTGTTATTTTGTAGGAAAACATGGCTAAAATAGTAATAAGAATACCTGAACCAAAAGAACAGTACGATGTTTCTAACCAGAAACAAATTAATAGAGCAATTAGTTTGATAACAGAACAATTGAATTCAACTTTTTTAGATGAATTAAAACAAGAGACTGAAAGATACACTTGGTTTAAATCTTCGGGGAGTAGTAATTAATGGCTAACATATATAAAAATGCACAGTTTGATTTAACAACTACTGCTGCTACCGATATTTATACGGTACCATCTAACTCAAGAGCCATTGTTCAAAATATACACATGGCAAATATAGGAGCGGGAAACGTAGTTGTACATGCACATATTTATGATAATTCAGCAACCACACAATATACGTTTGCAAAACATACAATTGCAGCAAGTAATTCGCAATCAGTATCTGATGGATCGGTTGTGCTAGAAGAAAATGATATATTGCGAGTTCAAGCAGATAGTGCTAATGATATAGAAGGAACTTGTGCTATACTAGAAATTAACAGGGATTAGGAGGATAAATGGCGTTTAAAGAAGAAGGCGAAGTAAACTACACAATAATAAATGGTAAAAAAGTACCAGTTGTTAAATGTGAAACTGAAGTAGTATTGAGAAATACACAAACTAATTACGAGTACAATTCAGATAAAGAAGCAGAAGATGATATTGCTAATCCTGAAACAGCTACTCAACAAGAACATGTAACAAGATCATTAAAAATTAAAGTAGCAGCAATGCCACCATTAGGAGCAGCGTCAGAGTAATGCCAATTTCAAGAGGACAAATGCCGAGACAAATGTATGGACTAGGAAGTCTAGTAAAGTCTATTGGTAAGACTGTCAAAAAAATAGTTAAATCACCTATTGGTAAAGCAGCTATATTAGGTTTTGGTGCTAATGCATTGATGCCTGGAGGACTAAGTTCTTTATTTGGTAGTGGTGGTGGACTAACAGGTATTTTAAGTAAGGGTAAAGATTTTATAGGTGGATTATCTACTGCAAAAAAAATAACAGGAGCTTTAGCTTTAGGTGGTGCATTTGCAGGTATGGAAGATCAACAAGTAGAAGAGTTAAAAAGAAACCCTGAAGCTTTAAGAAGTTATCTTGCACAATATTATAGAAACTTAAATCAAGGTGCTAGTGATCAAGAAGTAAATAGATTTGTAGAAGCTAACATGACTGAGTACAAAGCTAATGGTGGTAGAATAGGTTATGATGATGGAACAGATCCTAAAAAAGAATATTTAATTAAAAAAGGATATGGAGACATGGTAGAAAATATGTCTGTAATAGAAATAGATGAATTATTTAATAGTGTAAAAGGAACCACTACTGCAGCAAACACATATAGAGAACCCGCATACATGGGTGGTAGAATGGGTTATGAAAATGGAACAAAAGAAATAGTTCAACCCTCTGCTTCTATGATGGTAGATACAACTACTTCTAATCCAATACCAGATGATGCTCCTCAAAAAGAAATATCAGAAGTAGCAAAAATCATGCTTGGTCCAGGTAGATCTGGAATTGGAGAACCTGAAGATGGTACAATGAAAGGTTATCAATTTTTTAGAGAAAAATATCTACCTAAAAAAGTAACAGAGATAGCAGAAAATTATGGTATTGAAGAAAATGAAGTTTTAAGAATGATTAGAGATGAAATGATGCAGTATATAGATGCACCTAAATCACTTGAAAAACCTGAAATGGCTAATGGTGGTAGAATGGGTTTTGCAATGGGTAATCCAGAAGAAAACGCGGTTCAGGCCTCAGGCATCATGAACCTACCTTTAAACCAAAATCCTGCTGGAATTACTGAGCTAGATTTACGAGAAACAGGTGGATTTATTCCTCCAGTTGGTGTAAAAGAAAAGGCAGATGACATTCCTGCAATGTTATCAAATAACGAATTTGTATTTACAGCTGATGCTGTAAAAGGAATGGGTGACGGTGATGTCAACAAAGGTGCACAACGTATGTACGATATGATGAAAAAATTAGAAAAAGGCGGTACAGTATAATGGCAGTTTCAGAAACAAGAGTATTACCACCAGAATTTATAGAAGCAGCGGGTAAAACTTATTTAGGTGATTTATCAACAGCAGTAGGTGATTATAAAGCCGCTGATCTTTCAAAAGTATATGGACCACAATTTGTAGCTGGACAAGATCCGTTACAACAAGAAGCAATAAAAAAATTACAAGCAGGTATTGGTTCTTATCAACCTTATATTCAAGCAGCAGAAGCAGCAACTGGACCACAAGCTTACCAAGCTTACATGTCTCCTTATCAACAAGATGTTATTGATGCAACTTTACAAGAGTTTGATATACAAGCACAAAAAGGAATACCGGGAATAGCTCAAAACGCAATTCAAGCAGGAGCTTTTGGTGGTTCAAGAATGGGTGTAGCTGAAGCAGAATATGGAGCAGCATCTGCAAGAAATAGAGCTGCACTACAAGCACAATTATTATCACAAGGTTTTGGACAAGCTAATCAATTAGCTGCACAACAATTTGGTCAACAAATGAATTTAGCCGGACAAGTTCCTGCATTACAAGGAGCAGACATCGGTGCACTAAGTACGATGGGTGGTGCATTACAACAACAAAAACAAGCTGAACTAGCTGCTCAACAACAATTAAATATACAAAATTTAAATCAACCATTAACAGCTGCACAACAATATGGTTCAGGAGTTACAAGTTTAATAGCTGGTTACCCTGGTAAATCTGTTCAAGAGATAACTCCTAATCCAAGTGGATTATCATCTTTATTAGGAGCAGGTTCTACATTAGCCGGTATTTACGGAGCATTAAAAAAATAATGAGTAGAGTATTTAGAAGACCAATGTTTAGAGGTGGTTCTACTAACATGAATGGTATCATGTCTAACATTGAAGACAGAGAAAATTTTCAAGATGGAACAACTGCAGAAAGACTTCAAAAAATTGCAGAACAATATCCTGATCAAGGTATTAGTCCGTTAAATCAATTTTTAATTCAAGGTGGATTAAATTTAATGTCTCAACCATCTACAGGTAGTACACTAGGTGATATAGCTACAGCTGCAAAAGCACCCACAGCTCAATTATTAAAAGACTTATCTGCTAGAGGACAACTAAGAAAAAAATTAGCGTTAGAAGGTGAAGTAATGGATATTGAATCTGAGCAAGCTGAAAAACTAGCTAGAATAAAAGCATCTAATAAAGATTTTTTTGCAGCACAAACAGATGAAGCACAGTTTGAAGTTTTAACAGATTTATATTCTACTTCAAATATTCCACAAATTAAACAAGGTGCATCTAATTTAGCTGACTTTAGATTAAAACATAAAAATCAACCTTATTACGAATTAGGTTATGAATATAGTAAAAAAAGTAAAAAGTATGAACCTGATTTTGGAGCAGTTCCAATAGGAGGTTTGACATATGATCCTGGTGAAGGAAAAGCTTACAGAAGAAACTCAGACGGTAGTTTTACAGAATTAAATCCAATAACTTTAGAACCATTAGACGTTGATGGTACGGAGTAAACATGGCTACTCTAGTCATAGATCCAATTACAGGGAAACTGGTCTTAGAAAAATCTATACCTGGTAAAGAAAAACAAAAACAATCACAAGAACAAAACAAACAAGACTTAGTTAAAGCAGGTATTGATGAAACTGATATTGAATTACCTGAAGCTGAAGATAATAACGAAGTAAGTGGCGCTACTGCATTTGCAGCAGGTCTAGCATCTGGAGCGATTAAAGTAGGTGAAGGTGTTGTATCATTGGGTGCAGAGTTAATTGACTTAGGTGGAGATACAAATACTGCAGCAGCAGTTGAACAATTTTTTGATGACTTAAATCCTTTTGAAGAAATTGCAGAACAGAGAGCGGTTGGAAGATTAACTGAAGCATTAATTCAAATAGGTATACCTGGTGGTGCTGGTGCAAAAGCAGCAACCATGGCAGCTAGAGCTTTGAAAGCAAAAAGAGCTGGTAAGTATGTAAACTTTAAAGGTAAAAATCTTAAAAAAGGTACAGCTAAAGTAAAACAATTAAATGATTTATCTGGTAAACAAAGATTTGCAGCTATAGTTGCAGGTGGTGCAGCTGGAGAAACGTTAGTAGCTGATGTAGAAAAAATAGGAACGTTTGGAGATTTATTTGAAGGAGGTCCTACAGAACTAGATAGAGATATTTCAGAAGATCCAGCAGAAGATGCAACAAGAAAATTAGCAAACAGATTAAAGTTTGGTTCTGAATCAATATTACTTACACCATTTATTTATGGTGTTGGAGCAGGTGCAAAAACATTAGCTAAAAGAGGAAAAGAATTAGCTTACAGTAGTTCTAAAATAGAAAGAGGATTAGATAAATTAGCAAGTGTGTTTAGATTTAGAGGTACTAAACCTGGAGAAATCGCTGCATCTAAACAAACTCAAAAAGCAAGACAAATGAGAGATACAAACTTTTCTGAAGAAATGGTAGCTCGTATAGACACTGAAGTTGATAAAGTTTTTCCAGAGTTTAGAAAGTTTTTTAATGCATCTAGTGTTGCAGAAAGAAAAGAATTTTTAAAAGTATTAGATAATACTTTATTTGAAGGAGATCTAACTGCTCCTATAGACTCTAATTTAAAAAATCAACTTAGAAAAATAGTTACTAAAAGAATGGGTGCACAAAAAGGAAACCCAGTAGCTGATAATATTGTAGAAGTATTAACTAAAACTAGAAAAGAGTTTAATGATTTATTAGAAATAACTGCAGCTGGTCCAGGTGCTAAGGTAGATTTACCTACCGGTGTCACTAGAGATTTAAGACAGATAATGGGCAATAGAGTTAAAAACTATATTGGTAATACATTTGAAATATTTGAAGATGCAGAAGCAGGTTTCTTTTCTAAATATAAACCAACTCAAGATTCTATAAATAATGCTAAAGCTTTATTTATGAGATATGCAGCTAAAAATAAAAACCCTATTACTGAATTAGAAGCAGAAGGTATGGTTAATGATATTATAAAACAAGTTAGGAAGATGGACCCTAGAAAAGATACATTACCTACTTTTGCATATCAAAATTTATCTAAAGCTGCGGATGATGCAACTGGTTTAAAAACATTTGCACAAACTTTAACAAAAGATTTACCCGGTGGTAAAAAAGAAATACAAGTTATAGGTAAAGGATCAAAAGTATTTAGAGAATTGTTTGGTGAGATTGAAGATGCAAGGCATTCTATCTTTGAAGGTATGAATAGATTATCTACTATTGCTAGAAAGAATCAATTGTTTGATGAAATATTAGATACTGATGATGCGATGAAAGCAGCAGCTAAATCAGATACACCATTAGGTCAAAGAGGATTTTTTCATGGCAGTCCACTAATTGCAAAAAGAGCTTTTGGGCCTGAAGCAGATATTGTACCGATGGATGATTATGTAAAAGAATATTTTAAAGATGGTGTACTAATTAATAGATTAGCTAACACATGGACAACAAGAGAGATAGCTGAAGGTTTTACTAACGTAAGTAATATTCAAAACTGGATGAGAGGTGAAGCTGAAGGTCAAGGTGCTTTAGGTAAAACTTTTTCTTGGGCTTGGCGTAACTTATTACTGACACCTAAAGCAGGTGCACAATATGCAAAAACAATTTTATCTATACCTACACACATAAGAAACTTTTTGAGTTCTAGTGCATTCGCACTTGCAAATGGAACTGTTGGACCAGGATTTGGAAAAGCAATGAACAGAGCTTTTGGTAGTGTACAAGTAGGAGGACCTAGAAAACCTATATCACAAGAAAGATATAGAGAATATTTAGAGTTAGGTATTACTAATACAAACGTAAGGCTTGGTGATCTTAGAAATCTAATGAAAGATGTTAGATTTGGAGAAGGTAATATTGCAACAGATAGTATTTTAAAACCTATGATTAATACTTTAGGTAAGAAAACATCTAGAGGAATTAAAAAAGGTGCAAAGTTTATGCAAGATATGTATGTAGCTGAAGATGATATTTGGAAAATTATTGGATATGAAACTCAGTTATTACAAAGAGGTAATGCATATAAAAAAGCAGGTGTTAAAATATCTGATGATGCACTTAAAAAAGAAGTAGCTGCAATAGTACAAGATACAATTCCAAACTATGCAAAGGTTGGTGAGTTTGTAAGAGCGGCACGTATGTCACCTTTTGGTAACTTCATGTCTTGGCCATCAGAAGTATTTAGAACAGGTACAGGTATATTCAGACAAATAATAAAAGATATGAAGGATCCTTTAACAGGTAAAATAAATCCTATCACAAGTAAAAATCCAATGAAAGGTTTAGCTATGAAAAGATTAATTGGAACTACACTTGCAATGGGTGCAATACCTTATGGATTAATAAAAGGATCGCAAGCAATGTTTGGTGTATCTAATGAAGAAGCAGATGCTGCTAATGACTTTGTTGCACCATGGGCAAAAGATTCACAAAAAATATATCTAAGAGATCCTGAAACAGATGATTTATATTACATTAACTGGTCTCAGAATAATGTATATGACACTTTAACCAGACCTTTTCAGACTGTACTTAGAAGTATTCAAGAAGGTGTAGAAGATGAAGAAGTTTTATTGAAAGGTTTTGTTCAAGGTATTGCAGAAGCTGCTGGTCAGACTGCATCACCATTTATATCAGAGTCTATTTATACAGAAGCATTTATGGATATATGGTTTAGAGAAGGAAGAACAAGAGAAGGTAGACAACTATATAACGATCAAACACCTGAACCAGAAAAGATTTCAACTATCATGCAACACTTATCTAAAACTTTGATGCCTACAACACAACCTTTTCAAAGAACTATAAAAGGATTTACAGGAGCACCTGGAAAAGGTGGTGAGATATATGAAGTGCCGAAGGAGCTTGCTGGTATATTTGGGTTTAGACCAATTAAAGTTGATCCAGAAAAATCTTTAGGATTTAAACTATTTGAATATCAAAAAGCAATATCAGATTCTAGAAAACTATTTACAGGTGAGATTGATCCTACCGAAATGAAAACTGCACAAGATGTTATCGAGAGATATTATATTGCTAATAAACAAATCTTTAATGCAAGAAAGAAAATGTTGAATACAATTGATAATGCTAGAACAATTGGAATATCACCTACTAAAACATATGAAATATTTGATAAAAGAAATCTAAAATCTGAATACAACGAGCTTACTGCTGGAGTATTTGATCCATTCTTTCCTTCAGAAGGACTACAAGAAAGATTTCAAGACCTTGCACAGAGAGCAGGTATTGCAAACGTATTCTTTGAAGCAGAACCTACATTGAGAGCGATGAATGCAGCTATGCAAAGTCTAACTTTATTTGATGAATTTGACTTAGAACTTGAAGATTTTTTACCAGACTCTGATCCAGAGGGTCAATCAGCATTACCACCTACACCAATGCCTAATCAACAAGTGGTTCAGACTGCAGCTATACCGGCAGCAGGGTTCATGAATCAGGGATTGACGCCAGTTGAAAATGCTTTATTATCTGAAGAAGAGAAACAAATTAAACTAAGATCAAGAGGACTGGCATAATGCCCAAAAAAGATTTAGCACTAGAGAAAATAGAATCGCACGAAAAACTTTGTCGTATTATGCAAAAACAAACTCATCAAAAAATCTCAGGAATAGAAAACGATATTAAAGAAATTAAAAATCATATGCGTTATGCAATGACCGCTTTAGTTGGTGGTATGTTTACTATTATAGTTATACTATTCGAAAAACTGTAGTTATTTTGGGAGGTTAGGCACTCAGCTGCCGGGATTGATTATAGTGGGGACTATAATCGCTATATCCATTCTCTAAAATCTTCATCCATTATTTTATTTGCAATATTAACTTTGTTACGCAAAGCTTTTACAATTCTTTCATCAATAGTATCTTGAGTCATTATATCAATGTAAGTCATTTTTCTTGTTTGACCTATACGATCAATACGTGCTTCTGATTGTTGACGCTTCTCAAGATCATAACCGTTTGAAAAATAAATCATATTACTTCCAGCAGTCAATGTAATACCATAACCACCTGTGTGAGTAGTACCTACAAAGAATCTACAGTTATCATCGTTTTGAAATTTTTTAATATTAGCTGATCTTGCATCAGTATCTGTTGCACCATAGTAATCTACAACAGCATCATCACCATATACTCTTTTTATTTCTTTAATAATTCTTCTTACATCGTGTGTGTAGTGGGACCATATAATAGTTTTACCTTCTACATTTTCAAGTATGCTCATTAATTCACCAAGTCTACTACAAGGTAAATCTTTTATGGTACCATCATCTGCAGTAAAATGTCCACAAGTAATTTGATGTAGTCTCATTAATTGTGTCATAACTGTAGCTGAAGATTGCATCTTACCATCTAAAAAAGCTATTGCTTCTTTTTTCATTTGCTCATATACTTTCTTTTGCTCTTTTGTAAGTTCAACATAATGCTTGACATAAGTTTTTTCAGGTAAATCTAAACAATCATCTTTTAATATTCTTTTAGAGAAAGGTTTTATTTTATCCGATAACTCACCGAGATTTCTATAACCTACCACTATTTCTACTTGACGACCATTAACTTGAATCTTTTTACAGATAGAATATCTAGCACGAAACGTATAGTAAGATTGATGATCTAGGAGCCAGGGATCAAGGAATTGACATTGACTATATAAATCTAAAGGTGACTTTGTTACAGGAGAACCTGTAAGTATTCTTCTATATTTACAATGGTCACTTAGTTTTAATATGTTTTTAGTTCTATTAGAAGTAGGTGTTTTAATAGTAGTAGATTCATCAATAGCAACCATTGATTTAGGATGTGCAGATAAGAATTTATATGCAAATTCTGCACCATTACCTGATGAAAAAGACTCTACATTCATAATTAAAATGTTTAAATGTGTACCTGATTTAAACAAAGTATTTAATAATAGTTGTTGTTTTTTTGATTTATCTGATGTCTTCCAAAGAACTATATTTTTTTCTATATGGTCTGGTAGGTGTGTAGGTATTTCTGAATCATACCAGTTTTTATACACACCTTTAGGAGCAATTAATAACAGACCGTTTATTAAACCTTTATCATACAACACAGCTGCATTGTCTAACAATACTTTAGATTTACCTGTACCCATTTCCATAAAGTACGCAAAATTTTCTTTATCCCAAGATGCATTTAATGCATCTAATTGATGCCCATAAGGCTTAGTTTTAAATTTGTAGTTCATTTGCTTTTTCTTTCTAATTTGTTATATAATACTTAAAAGAATAAAAGTCAATGAGCAAAGTTTATTTAGTACAAGACATACCTGTCGATAGAGAAAGTGGTCAACCAAAATATAATGTTATGGGTGCACAGAAATATGGCGAGATTACGGTTATGCTTCCTGCAAAAGCTCAAATGATTTTTTCTCCTGGTCCATTAATTTTTCAAATAAAAGATAAATTAAAAAATTTTACAACCGATGATTACTTATTATTATCTGGTGATCCCGCAATTATTGGAGTGACATGTTCAGTTGTTTCTGATATGACTAACGGCAAATATAAGTTGTTAAAATGGGACAGACAGGAAAAAACATATTATCCACTAGAGATAAATATTTTTCAAAACTAGTATTGACATTTCAATATAATAATCCTATATACCTTTTACGAAAGGCAATATTATGGATATAAATTTAAGACAAGATGCACCGGATCAAACTGATATTATTGATCCTAAAAAATTATCAGAAGAAGTAGAGAAATTAAAATCTTTACAATCTGAAATAAAAAATCTAGAAGATAGAATGAAAGATTTAAAAGAAGATGAAAAACATTTTAGTTGTGTTATCATTCCAAAGTTAATGGAAGATATGAATTTAAAAAGTTTAAAACTACAAGATGGTTCTGAACTTACAATTAAAAAGATTTATAGTGCCTCAATGAGAGCTGACAAAAAAGCTGAGGCGATACAATGGCTTCGAGACAATGGCTTAGGTGATATTGTAAAAAATAATATTACAGTAACATTTGGTCAAGGCGAAGATAACAAGGCTGTCGAATATGCTGGCCTTGCGAGGGAGCGTGGCTATGAACCAACTCAAGACGAGAAGGTTCACCACGCTTCACTCACAGTAGTGATGAAGGATTTCAAAGAAAAAGGTAACGAGATTCCTTCTGATCTATTTAGTACGTTTGACGGAAGTCAGACTAAATTAAAAAATAAATAATAACGATTAACTAATAGGAGTTATATATGAGTACAGAAAGTACAATCGTAAAGAAAGATAATGCAGGTGCATTATCTACAATAAACCTAAGAGCTGATTCAGGCAGAGGAACTGAGGAGTTAAAATCGGATGATGTATCAACACCGATCTTAAAGATTCTTCATCAGTTATCACCTGAGTGTAACTCAAGAAACGCAAAGTACGTTAAAGGCGCAGAACCTGGAATGATTTATTCTAGTAGTTTTGGAAATTTAATTGACGGTACTAAAGGTATTGATGTTGTTATAGCACATACACAAACTAGATGGCCAGAGTGGCAAGATATGGGCGATAGTCCATCAGCACCTGTGGGCACACATTTAGAAATACCTGCAGACTCTACTGAAGAAAAAAATGGTAGATATAGATTAGCTAATGGAAACTACGTAGAAAAAACTATGTATTTCTATGTGGTTGCTATAGTTGGTAATGAGCTAAGAAAAGCTGTTATTACTATGAGATCATCTAATCTAACTCCAGGTAGAGAGTTAAATAACTTGATTGCTAACTTGAGAATGACAGATTCACAAGGTACATTTCAACCGGCAGCATACTCTGCAGTGTTCAACTTAAAAACAGTTGGCAAAAACTGGGGAGATAAAAGTTGGCATGTGTACAAACCATCATTAGTAAAAATGTTAGATGTATCCAATGGTATGGATGCTGAAGCTTATACTATGGCACAGAATCTACAGAAAGAAGTTTCTAAAGGTTCTGCTAAACCTAAGTATGATAAAGTTGAAAACAAAAATACTAAAGACATTATCTAATTCCCTAGAGGAATGTAGCTACAGAGGCGCTGAAGGGAGACTGGAGGCGCCTTTAGAAATTATTAAAAGGACAGGAATAAATGCAGGAATATATAAAATACTTTTCAGGATTGAAAAGAAACTACGGAGTTTGCAAAACTACTGAAGGTTTTGTAGATGGAGAAACAGGTAAGAAAAGGTATCCACACGAATGGTCCTCTACATCTGTAATTGAACAAGATTATTTAGATCACTTATCTGGTGTTAAATCTATTGGTATACAACCATGTACTGATGAAGGTAAAGCTAGGTTTGGTGCAATTGATGTAGATAAATATCCAATAGATAGAAAATTTTATCTAGACATCATACAAGAAAAAAAGCTTCCGATAATACCTGTCCTATCGAAGAGTGGTGGACTACATTTATATGTGTTCACCACTGAGTACGTAAAAGCAAAAGCGATAAGAGATTTTTTAGAACAGGTTTTATTTTTATTTAAACTACCAATCAACACAGAAATATTTCCAAAACAAACTTCACTAGGTGAGAATGCTGATGGTGAAAAGACTAACGGTAATTTTATAAACTTACCTTACAATAGTATTTCTAGAAAAGCATTACTTCCAAGTGGTGAAGAAATGCAGTTAGATATGTTTTTAAAAGTTGTTGCAGCAAATGCACAAACAGAAGATCAACTAAAAGATATACAAAAAAGAATTATAGAAGATGAACTATCTGGTGGTGGAGAAGAGTTTGTAGATGGTCCACCATGTTTAGGTATACTAACTAAACAACTAATGAAAGATGGTAGAGATAGATTCTTATATAACTATATGGTGTTTGCTAAGAAAAAGTATCCTGACAAATGGCAAGACAAAGTTATAGAAGCTGCAAGAAAATATTTTGAGTTTGATAATAACTGGACAGACATACATGTAAATCAAAAGATAAAAAGTTGGAGTAAAGATACCAAAGGTCATACTTGTAATGATCCATTACTAGCACCGGTATGTGTGAAGTCTGTATGTATGAAAAGAAAGTTCGGAATTATATCAGATAATAAACCAGTATGGCCAGCATTATCTGCATTACAAAAACTAAATATAAAACCTACACCTGAATGGTATTTTACTGTTGAGAACGAAGAAGGACAAACAAAACAAGTGCACGCAAAGAATGTGCATAGAATAGAAAGCCAAAAAGAATTGAGAGCATTATTAATGGAGCAAGTACATATAGTACCACCAACAATAAAAGGTAATGACTTTTATGAAATACTAAAAAATTTATTTGAAAAATCTAAGATAGAAGTATTAGAACCTGCAGAAGGAACTAATCCATCTGATATATTAAAAGCACATATAAATAGATATATAAATGATCCACAAGCTAAGAAATATAATTCTTTCAAAAGTGGTAGACCATTATTAGATGATGAGTATGCATACTTTTTATACAGTGCATTCTATGATGATTTAAAAACATATGAATGGAAAGAATCATCAGCTAAAACATCGTTAATGATTAAAGCATTATTTCCCAGTAAGAAACCAGAAGAACAAGCTAAGTTTGATCATAGTAAAAAGTTTCCTGGAAAAGATTCTGACAACAAACAGTATCCACCATTAAAGACTTTACGAATACCATTGAAATATTTTGAAAGTGAAGAAGAAGTCAATGAACAACATCAGTTTGAAAGTGAAGAAGATATAGTATGATTTATAAGTACTATGGTCCACCAGGAACCGGTAAAACATTTAAACTTATAAGTAGATCAAAAGCATACGCAAGACTAGGAACCCCACTTCACAAAATAGGTTACTTCGCATTCAGTAAAAAAGCAGCAGGTGTTGCAAAAGAAAGAATGCCAGCGAGTGATAAAAACTTACCTTATTTTCAAACACTACATTCTTTTTGTTTTAATTTTTTAGATATGAAGAAAGAAGATATTATGCAGCCATATCATTATGAAAAGTTTGGTAAAGAAATAAATGTAAAAGTAAAATACGCAGACAAATATAACAAAGAAGAAATAAGTTATTTAACTTGTGACAATCCTTATTTTCAATTGATACATAAAGCAGTAAATAAATGTATTACTGTTAGAGAAGAGTATGAGTTATGGGAACACGATACAAAAGAAGTAATATGGTCAACTCTAAAATATATAAGTGATAATTTAATTAAATATAAAGATGCTAAGAATCTGTATGACTTTAATGATTTAGTGGATCTTACAATTAAATCTAAAGAAAAAGAAAACTTTCCTACATTCAAAGCAGTATTTATTGATGAAGCTCAGGATTTATCACCATTACAATGGAAACTATTTGATGTGTTTAAAGAAAAATCAGAAGACATCTATTTAGCAGGTGATGATGACCAAGCTATATTCGTATGGGCTGGTGCAGATGTAGAAAGATTTATTAAAGAACCGGCTAAAGAAAGGGTCCTAAAGTACTCAAAACGTGTGTCTAGAACCGTCCAGGAGGAGTCTCAGAAGCCAATTGAGAAGATTATGGGTATAAGGAAGGAAAAACACTATTTACCACGAGATTACGAGGGAGAATCATTTACGATAGGTAACCTGAGTCAAGTAGATTTGACTAAAGGTAAGTGGTTAATTTTAAGTAGAACTATATCTAGACAAGTAAAGATAGCTGAAGAATTAAAACGTAAAGATTTATTTTATGAAACGAATAAAGGTAAAAGTTTTTCAGTGACCATGTACAAAGCTGCAATGCAATACGAGTCTTGGACCAGGCATCAGGAATTAGAAGATAGAATTATAAAAGATATAAAAGAATACACAGGTGATGTTGAATGGAATCGAAATAAAGATTGGTTTGATGCATTTGTTGAAGCAGATGAAAAAGAAAAATTATATATAAAAAACATGTTGGACAATGGAGAAAATTTAAATACTGATGCTAGAATATGGCTATCCACAATACACGCAGCAAAAGGTGGAGAAGAAGATAACGTAATTTTATGTTTAGATATGGGAAAGAAAATTCTTAAATCTATTAAACGTAGTCAAGAGAAAAATGATGAAGAACATAGAGTCTGGTATGTAGGAACCACAAGAGCAAGAAATAACCTATATAAACTAAAAGCAAAAATAAAACGAACAGGATATCAATTATGAGAATAATAACATCAGATATATTTATAACAATTACACTAACTTTTTTTATAATCAACATAATGGAGGTATTAAAATGACACACAAAGATATATTTAAGGATTCATTTCCACAAGATAAGCAAATAGGCGGGAGTCACTACAAAGACTTTCACATTCAACCCTATGAATTTATTTCAAAGAATGATCTTTCATTCTTTCAAGGAAATGTAATTAAATATGTTTGTAGATATAAAAACAAAGCAGGCATACAGGATCTTGAAAAGATAATTCATTATTGTGAATTAGAAATAAAGACAATGAAGGATATGAAAAAAAAGTGAGAGATAAAGAATTACAGTTAAATATATTTACAGGAGAAATAGATGTTATTTCTCCAACAGAGAAAGGTGTAAAGTATTGCAACACATGTAAGAAAGATTTACCTGTAGAAAAATTTGGTTATTGGTGGTCAGCTTCTTATGGTAAAGAAAAAAGAAATGGCTCATGTAAAGAGTGTATGAGAGAAAGTAATGCGTTAATAAAAAAATTAAAATTTAGTGCACCACCTAAACCAGATGAATGTTCCTGCTGTGGTATTACAGTTAATGAACTAAAAAGAAGAGGAGACAATAGAGAATATGGTGGATTTCAATTAGACCACGACCACGAAACTAAAAAATTTAGAGGATGGATTTGTCATTTATGTAATCAAGGTATAGGTAAACTTGGAGATAACCTAGAAGGTTTATGTAAGGCTGCTCTTTATTTATCTGAAAATAATGTTAATGTAATAGTAGAAATTTTAAATAAATTAAAGAAATGATTATACCACAAACAGAATGGTTAGCACCAACAGAGTATCCTGATTTAAGATCAGCTAATGAAATTGCAATCGACTTAGAGACACGTGATCCAGACTTAAAGAAACTGGGTTCAGGGGCCATTATAGGTAATGGTGAAGTTGTAGGTATAGCTGTTGCTGTTGATGGTTGGAAAGGTTACTTTCCTATCGCTCATGAGATTGGTCCAAACTTAGATCGTACAAAAGTTTTATCTTGGTTTAAAGATGTATGTGAATCACCAGCTACAAAAATATTTCATAACGCAATGTATGATGTATGTTGGATACGTAATTTGGGTATAAAAATCAATGGTTTAGTGGTAGATACCATGATTGCAGCATCATTAATTGATGAGAATAGATTTTCATATACACTCAATACAATGTCATGGACTTATCTAAACAAAGGTAAGAATGAATCAAGACTAATAGAAGCTGCGAAAGAAAGAGGACTAGATGCAAAAGCAGATATGTGGAGATTACCTGCAATGGAAGTTGGATCTTATGCTGAAGCGGATGCTGAACTTACTTTAGAACTTTGGCAAAAATTTAAAAAAATAATTATTGAAGATGATTTACAAGATGTATTTAATCTTGAGACAGATCTGTTTCCTTGTCTGGTTGATATGCGCTTCCTAGGGGTGCGGGTAGATGTCGAGAAAGCCAATCAATTGAAAACAGCACTGGCAATAAAAGAACAAAACCTAATACAACAAATAAAAATAGAAACAGGAGTAGAAGTTCAGTTAATGGCAGCAAGAAGTATTGCTCCACTTTTCGATAAATTAAATTTACCTTATTCAAGAACTGAGAAATCTGATGAGCCATCATTTACTAAAAACTTTCTTGTTACACATAAACATCCTGTAGTACGTATGATAGCAGAAGCAAGAAAAATAAACAAGGTTAGAACAACATTTATTGATTCAATAATTAAACATGAACACAAAGGTAGAATACACGCAGACATCAATCAAATACGATCGGATGATGGGGGAACTGTTACAGGAAGATTTAGTTATTCTAATCCAAATTTACAACAGATTCCAGCACGTGATCCAGATACAGGACCATTGATAAGAAGTTTATTTATACCTGAGGAAGGTTGCAAGTGGGGTACGTTTGACTACTCGCAACAGGAACCAAGATTGGTTGCACACTACTCACTAAAGTTTGAATTACCTTCTGTAAATGATATTGCAGATTCATATGAGAATGATCCTTCAACAGACTTTCACAAAATTGTAGCTGAGATGGCAGATATACCTAGATCACAAGCTAAAACAATTAACTTAGGTTTGTTCTATGGAATGGGTAAAGCAAAACTAATGAATGAATTAGATTTAACAAAAGACAAAGCTGATGAGTTATTTAAAAAGTATCATGGTAGAGCACCATTTGTAAAACAACTGATGAATAAAGTTATGAATGCTGCATTAAACAAAGGACAAATAAAAACATTACTTGGTAGACGTTGTAGATTTCCTAAATATGAACCTATATTAAATGGTAGTGACTGGGGTAAATATATACCACCAGAAGACGAAGAACGTATGAAAGAATTACAAGAGATGGGTCCAATACTAAAAGACTTTGAAGGTAATGTTATTAAAGACAAAGATGGTAAGCCAAAGAAAAACTATTGGCATAAGAATCCAACACGTAGAGCTTTTACATACAAAGCATTAAATAAATTAATTCAAGGTAGTGCTGCTGATATGACAAAAAGAGCAATGGTAGATTTATATAAAAATGGATATTTATCACACATACAGATTCATGATGAATTAGACTTTTCTATTGAATCAGAAGATCAAGCTAAAAAAATAAAAAACATTATGGAAAATGCAGTTGACTTAGAAGTACCTAATAAAGTAGACTACGAATCCGGTCCTAATTGGGGAGAAATAAAGTAATGTACTATGGCTTATTTAAATGCTAACATACCGCCGATTTATTGTAAAATAAGAAGGGAGTATCTCTATGATCTTAAAAAAAATAAAGAACAGTCTAGTGACTGTGTTATCTTTGGTCTTAGCTCTATTTCAGGTCGTGCAATCTTATTCCATTGCATGTTACCAAATGGTGCGGTCTTTTATAGACTACCTATTTCAGCATTCTTTCAAAAAGAGTTTGAAAGAAAAGACGTGCCTGATATGCGATTGGATCAACTCGAACTGTGGAACTGCTTTAGTTATTATCCTAGTGTCCATTGTTTTGATTGGTTGGCTGGTATAGACGGCAAGTATTTAGGCAAAAATAAAAAATTTTACGAAGGCCAGTATTTATTTACTATTGACTGGGCTCATCCAGAGACTAATATACTAAACACGGAACATTCAGAAATTCCGCAAGAGCACAAGTGTGCACACATATTAGCGTTGAAAAACGGTAATTATGCAGCGCAGCCAAACAACAGGATCATTTGGCATGTGAATAGTTATACAACAGATAATGATTGGCCGGACTATAGCGTACAAACTACGTACTGGGACTGCGAAGGATCTGATTGGGTAACAGAAGATTCTGATAAAATGTTTTATGATATTGAGGAGAAAAAATGAGTCTAAATATATGTATCGACTGTAACTTTGAAAAGAAAAAGTGTCAGTGTGTTGTACCAACTAAAAAAATAAGTTGGTGGAGAAAAATTTTAAATTGGTTTAGATAATGAATCTAGCAGATTTGTTAAAAAAAAATATAGTAATGGTTCCAGTCGTGGCTTCGGTCTTGGTTGGAACTTTTACAGGTGTCCGTTATATTGTTAATCTTACAGACACTATTAATTCAAATCAGCAAGAAATTGTAGGTCTGACAAAAGATCTTAAACAAGCACAAAAAAATATTACAGACCAGAATACAAGACTATCTTCTGCTGAAGCGACATGGCAGATGGCAGAAAATTTATATAGACAACTTGCAGATCAAGTAAGAGAACACGATTACGATATCAAGGATTTAAATAGGTAATGTATGGAGGTTCTCAGGATGAATTATTACTTCACAGGCATACTAATTATTTTATTTGTTCTGTTATCTTTTATAGAACCTGCATATCCTAGAAATGAGTATCTCAATGACGGTACTAATACTTGTAGTACTGGTGACGTTAGCTTATCAATCCAACAAAGGGACTCGGAAAATAGGTATCGACACTATGATTCTACTAATAATTATAATAGCCCTTCTGATGATAAGTCGGTAAGTTTAACCTGGAGGCACTATTTAGGTTCAGCTTGCACAAAAGAATTTAGAGCAGTTCAAACAGAAAATGCACAATTAAAGCAACAACTAGAACTGATGAAAATGTGTGGAAAAGTCAATAAAAACCCCACAATTGCACGTAATCCTAACTTCCAATTGCTAGTATCAAAATGCTCTGGTATAATCATTCCTGAAAACAAAAAACCTAAAGGAAGTCTTTGGGATGATTTAAAAGATGGTTATAAAAAAGAAAATCCTGATATCAAACTTATGGGTGATAAATTTATAGGACCAAAAGATGAGCAATAAACCATTAAACATCGGAGACGAGGCACGAGTACAGATGCCTATGAAAACGGTTGCTAGCCTGATCGTGCTGGTAGCAATGGGCGTGTTCGCATATACAGAAGTGACGGCAAGGTTGACTAGTCTGGAGACATCAAGAGAATTGTTTAATGCAGATTTACTCAAAAAGTCTGAACAAAAGCCCACGGATCAAGAACAATTTATGTTAATAGAAGCATTGTATGGAGACGTTGAAAAATTAACTGTAACTCAAGAACAAAATATGACTAACAAAGTCAATATAGAATTTTTAAAAACACAACTAGAAAAAGCAT
>Ga0208643_1000833_pt1 | contig 18978 bp, 23 predicted proteins | sample VirMetDEL_Nov_12_FD_184516 | JGI IMG/M metagenome (GOLD analysis project Ga0208643, IMG submission 184516) | Aqueous microbial communities from the Delaware River and Bay under freshwater to marine salinity gradient to study organic matter... | ecosystem: Environmental > Aquatic > Marine >... | reverse complement strand
GCTAAGAAACTAGGTGTACGGTTTGATACTGCTGGAAAATTTACTATAGTAGCAGTAGGAGATATAGGATTAGTATAATCAGTAACTACACCAATTCCTGCGGACACATTGTACTTAGATGGGTCTCCAGATATAGTAACAAATCCATTTTGAAGCAATCCTGTAGATAATGCTTCTTTTTTACTAAGCTCTAATACAGTAGCGTTAGATATAGGTAAGTCTAAAGCGTCTACTCTATTAAGTACTCCATTGGCTTCTTGTGAAATAAGCTTATTGGTCGATGTAGTGGTGGACTGACCTCCTGTTATTTTAATCCCTTTGTCAAAAATAGCTTGACCATAAGACGCTGATGTAAGCAGCAGTAGAAATAATATTTTTTTCATTTTAATTAAGATTGCATTCCGGTTATATAAACATCCGCATTTACTAGTGCGTCACCTAGGATAGTTACTGTATTATCAACAATCGTCCATTCTGCAGCTTCATAACGAACACCTCTATCTATGAAAATTATCAAAGGAATAGCTCCTACTGTAATTACAAAAGTATTTGTGTTTGCGTTATAAAAAGTCTCTTTGTAAACTCCGGTAAAAAACGAAGAAATGGTTGGTTTATTTTCTATAAATCTAGCAGAAGCAGGGTTTGCCTCTAGCCAATCAGGATTTACATTTACTTCTGCGCCAGTTTCGATTCCATCTAATTTGACTTTGTCTGAAGCACTAAATATACCTCCGGCTACCGTATCAAGACCTAGACCTGATTCGTTTACAACTACAAACTGACCGTCACGTCCAAAATACTGAAAGGTATCTAATAGTTCGTCAAATCTATCTATAACTCCTCCTGCTCCAGTTCCTGCTATCCCATTGAAAAAACCTGAATCTATCAAAGTAGTCCATAAGTCATTAATGGAAGTAGGAACGTGAGAAACGTTTGTTATTACCGTTATCTCGGAGTATAATATGTTTTGCTTTAATATCAAGTTTGCTCCATTAGCAGTTTTGAAGTTGCAAAAATTACCAATAGTAGTAAGTCTATTCTGTTCTGAAATTATAGCAATACCTCCATCTAAAACTAAAGAAAAGAAATTTCCTGTCTGTTTTGTTATCACTAAAGTACTCATAATTTCATAATGTAAAGATTAATAATGTATGGTTGCATGTTATTGTGTGTTAATCCGCCATTTGCATTAACTACTAAATCAACCCCTGTATTTTCTTGACTATTCGCTGTAACGAATAAATTCCCAGGGTCTCCGTTATCAGCATTAGAACCTCTAGCTCTTACTGTTATATTCGGAATTTCAGTCTTTAATAATGTATGAGAAGCCTCTCCTGCTATCGTTCCTAACGCAGAATATCCTGCTCCATATCCAACTCCAACTCGACCAGCTAAATCATCAGTTCCATTGTTGCCATTACAGATTGCCCATCCTAAACGTAAATTTTTACCTAAACCATTCGTCTCAAAATTAGCTGTCAAGTATGCTAAATCGCATTTGACTCTTTTAATGTCTCCGCTTTGAGATGCACTAGACTGTATAAAATCTAATATAGCGTGTTCTACAGCACGATGATTTGTTGCGGGTATCTTACTTCCGCTAGACAGATTACTGTCTATTAAATCGCTTATTTGTTGGTATGTCATCTTTATATATAATAATCAGTTCCGTAATCAATTCCATTATAGTCTGCCAATCCAAAAAACTTTTGGTCTAAATTAGGAGACAGTACATAATCAAATGAACCAAAGTTTTCTTGTCCTATTTTTTCAGGTATCTCTATAGCTTCAAATAAGCTGTATCTTGTATTGTTTACATATAAAACAGGACTTTCTAATAAATAAGTAAGGCTTATAAGCATAGACTTAGGCATTAGTTCAGTTCTAAAAATGTTAATATAATTAGTTTTAATAGCTCTAGATACTGTGTTTTTAGTTGACACTTCGTAATAAGTAGTCAATTCCGTTTTCTTGTCTTCATCTAAATACCAAGTTTGTAATCCAATTGACTGATAGACAGCGTCCTTAGAATCTTTATAATGAAATTGAGACACTCTTTCGCTATCTATATCTGTTAATAAAAAAGGGCTTGAATAAAATGTCTCTCCTACTAACTGATTAATCTCTAAATAAACTAACTTATACCCAAAATCAATAGGGACATTTAGTAGCGACCAATATAACTGAGGAGATCCGTCTAAATCATTAGTTATTGAATCCACAAAGAACGAACTAGTAATATCACTCTTGTCTCCATCGCATAAATCTACAACGTTTACTTGCCAATCCTCTAAGTCAATCCCTCCTGGAGTAGCTGAAACTTGTATGTATTTTGCAGGACTATTAGGCAGTAGTTGAATCCCTTTGAATATAAATTGCGTATTTATCTGACTGTTCTTGAAATAGAAAGCCTCTTCTTTTGTTCGAAATATATTTATAAAGGGATTAACTGCCATTTTATCTTATTTAACGCAAATATACGTATTTTTAATTAACTAAATTCAACCATTCTTTTAACTGAGATATGTTTTTAGGAGTACCTCCGTTAACAGAAACTTCAAACCAATATACTCCATTGTAAAGTCTAAATCTATTAGTGTCGTATAAGTATAATTTCTCATCTAATATTTCCCAATCTAAAAAGTTTACCCTAGTTTCCGAGTTGATAAGTATGTATTCAAATTGAGTAGAAATAGTCATCGATATAGGCTCAAATTTCTCTTCTCCTTTCATCATTAATTCTTTCTCTAATAATGAGTATTCCATATCTACAGGGTATATCTTAATTACTCTTTGAGTGTTGTCGATAGAGCGAATATATCCTCTATTGCTTCTGATACTAGTCTGCAAAGCTATGAAATCTTCAAACTCAACATTAGCAAATACTATGTCGTTGTATAATATTGGTGTAAGTATAGGGTTGGCAGGGATAAAATTCTCGTCTTCAATCAAAGTTATTCCGTCATACTTAGCTGTGTATTTCCCATTATTCTTGTACCAAGTATTTTTTAATTCTTTATCGCTCCAATATAGATTGCAAGTAGCTAAATAAGCGTTCCAATACTTACGTACACTTCTTGCTATCGAATATCTCCTGTTACTGTAACTATCTGCCGCATTTAAGTTTTTAGTCTCTGAAAAGCCTTGATTTGTGTAATTAGTAAAAGGCACGTGTTCCTTAGATAGCGAATAAGTGTATTTGGTAGGTCGAGTTCCATTTCCAATTGAATTGTTAATACCTACTAATCTAGTCAATTCTAAGGAGTTCTGAGTTACAGAAAATACTCTGTAAGTACCTGCGTTTTTGTCTTCTGGTTGTATAATAAAAATACTATCGACGATTATCCCTAAAGACATAAAATTAACACTTCCATCATTCCTTAGAGTTACTCTAGCACTACTAGAGTCAAATATATGCTGAAGCTCGGTAACTTCTGTAAATTCGTTATTAAAAGTAGTGATCACAGAATCAATGCAGAATAGCGTATCGTCATCTTGCGATGCTGTCGCTTCTGTTATTTCTAATGCCTTCCTCCTTGTGGATTCTATTAAAAACGCATCCCTAGTCCATTCTACTTCAGCATTCTTCTTATTTTCTACATTCTTATTAAAGAACACAAATTTACTTTCTCCATGAATAGTATCTGCTGAATTTAGCTCTTCACCTTCCTTTAGAGATTGGTAATTCTTATATTTAAATCCGAATTCATTTACGCTGTACTTAGGATTAAATGTTTTATTCATTGAGGCAAATTGAGTATTATCAAAAAATCCACTCTCAATAGGTTGGTAATAATCACTCTCTATTCCGAAAAATATCTTTCCGTCACTACCTATCTCATAATCACCTTTGAATTCAGGAAAACTATCCTCTAAATCCTTTAGAGATATATTAAAACTCTTGTCATTAATACCTCTAAGAAAATTACCGTCTACTAACCTATTATCGTAAAACTGACCTAAAGCATCAAATCTAGGAGCGTTTATATCTAGTCCCGATATTGATTTAATAACTTGACGCATTACATCTACCAGCCTTAATGACTTAGAAATAGAATTATAAGCTATGGATTCCGCTTCTATTTCTATGTAGTCTAATTTTATTATATTGTTACCTATAGCTCTAAAAACTATGGCTATTTCTTCATCCCTATTAAGTGAGTCTATGTTGTAGAATATATCTCCAACAAAAACTCCATTCGATGAATTAGCTAATTTTAAAGATACTTTTTTTCCTGAGTAATAAAGAAATAACTCGCAAGAATTAGTTGATGTCATCTCCACGTTCTTAATCGATATTTTTATATTCTTTAAGCTATTTTTAGCTTTTATCATTCTAAAATTACTTTTATTAGTATCCTCGTTTGAAAGGAAAAAAGTAAAATCATCAAAAAATGTATAAGAATCCTCTATAGCAGATTTAACTAGGTTTATACATGGATTATATGCTATAGCTGGAAAGTTGCTATTAACTACTCCTGTTTGATTATTATTTTCCCATTTACTTGATTGAACCACAGGCTTTGCTAACAACAACATTCTTTCCGGAGTTAAAGCCCCGATATAATTACCGTCCAAATCCAAATCACTAAGGAGATTTACTTTTACATCTTTTCTGCTCTTAATTACTTGCAACTTGTTATTTTCTATAGCTTTGCACTTAAAGTACTCTAGGTCATCGGTAGTAGCTGTCGCAAAGTCTAGGTCAGCTGTATAGCTATTGTTCTCATCTATCTCTATCGTAAGTACAACTTCAGCTTCAAATCCAAATTTTCTGTGATAGAATAATATTTGTTTCAATTCGTGATTACGCATATGAGTAAACTCAAATTCAACCTCGCCACCGCTAAAAGAAATGTCTCTAGCCATTCCTCCTCCATCAGTCTTCTGTTTTAACGAGAACTTAATGCCATCCATACCAAATGGCTCATCGATAACCTTAGTTCCGTAGCTGTCACTCTTAAAATTCAAATAAAATCTCATAATCTATACGTTAAAACCAGTTCTACTAACTCTGTTTGCATTTCTAATAGTTTTGTTACCGTTAGATTCACTCCAACTTCTTATACCATTTTGGTCAAAGGTAGTGTTATTAACTTGAATCTTTTTGAAATGCTTCCCTAATACAGAATCCATTTCTTGAGCAGTCATTCCGTTATTGCTTTGATGATTCATATTCATTGATATCCCTTTACTCTGAAGCATTCCATGAAGCTCTTTTTCTTGCCATTGTTCAGGAGTAAAAATCTGAGTTCCTTTAGGAGCGTTCATTAATACATCTCTTCCTTCTGGCTTTATTATCTTCCCATCCGGCGTAACAATTGTTTCCTTGTAATTTGAGCCTTTAGCATCATTCACCATCATTAATCCCCCATCGTGAGTACCTCCTTCAAAATACTGAGGAATCTTCTGAGTAGCCACCATTGCTATTTGAGCAGCTCCTAAAGCTCCTAATATTAAAGCTAACGGAAGTCCTGCGAAACCTGTTTTACCCACCGTAGCCATTATCGCTTGAGCAGTATCTATAGCTATATTAAAGATAGCTTGTTTTTGTTTAGCTTTATTCTCTCTGTTAGCTATGTCTTTATGTCTTTTTTCGTAATCTTCTTCTATTTTTTGTTTCGCACTTGCCGATTCACCCGCAAATTTAAGTGCTATGTCTTTTTGAGCTTCTAATCTAGAATACTCATTAGCAAAATTTCTGTCGCTAAATTCAGCCATTATATCACCAGCTCTTTGCGCAGATTCGGCTATAGAATTAAAAGTATCCTTCCATGTAGATTTCAGGTTTTCAGTAGTCCCTTTTAAACTCTTCAGTCCTCTTACTGCATTTTTATGAAGTGTCTTCATAGGGTCTTTGTCTTCTAAATCAGAAGTGGCTAATTCAGTAACTGGTTTAAGAGATAGCTTTTCTAAACCTTTCTTCTCCTTATTGTATGCTTCTAATAGTTTTATCTGCTCTATATAAAAGTTTAATGTAGCTGTTTTTCTGAGCGTAAAATCCCCATCCGCTAGTCTAAGCTCCTCATCTCTATCTAGTTCCGCTATTTTCGACCTGACTAAAAAATCTTTTTCTAAATAGTTTAATCTATCACTATAGTAATTGTCTTCATTATTTAAAAATTGGTCTATCTTCGCTAATTGCAATTCAAGTTCCTTTCGGTTCATTTGAGCTAAATTAGCTAATATAAGTTCGTTTTCTTTACTGTCTATTTTTTTAGAAGCTTCATAAGAAGCTACTCTATTAGCAGATTCTAATTCTGTTATTTTCTGCCCATGAAGTATTACCGCATTCTCTGACTCAGTATAATTATTTTTCAGCTTATTGAAAATTTCATCACTAACTCTGTCGTTTTTCTTTATATTTAAATCTCTTAAAGTACGGATTTTTATATCGATATCTGCTAATCTTTTAGCTTCTTCATCTCCCCATCCTTTTTTGGTATTGACTAGTTTAATTCTTTCACCAACCAATCTAGAAAGCTCCATTCCAGAATCTTTTAATTTAGCTTTCCCTTCAGCAGTTCTTCCTTCTTGAGCTAATTTAAAATTAGCAAGATTAGCGTTCCTGACTGTTTCTAGATTCTTTAATATTGCCTTTGCCCCTTTTAAATCAATAGCGTTTAATTCGTCTTGAGTAGCTCCTTTTATTTTAGCTCTATCTTTTTCTAATTGAGTTTGATGCTCTATGTTTCTTGTAACATTAGACATACTATTATCCATTAACTTTTGCTGTCTATCTAAAGACTTTAATGCTTTCTCTACATCTCCTAGCCCCATAGCCATATCGTAAAGTTTAGCACCGTACATTGTAAGCAATGTAACTCCTACACTTATTAATGTTTGCCATGAAAATAAAGCACCAGCTACACTTTTAAATATCGACTTAGCTTTGCCCCCACTTGCTACTAAGTCTAAGTTAGCTTTCTTTAGATTAACTATCTCATCTACAAGTATTGGTATATTATTAGAGATAGCCATAAAACCTGTTTGCATACTGTTTGCAAAAGCAGGAGCTTCTCTTGTTAATTGATTTATAGAGTTAGAAAGACCGTTCCACCCACTTGCATAATTACCTACACTTCTCGTATGATTTCCTAATTTACCATCAATTGCTTTTAGCTCATCAGCCAATTTATTTACAGCAGCAGCTTCCTTTAAAAATACAGCACTAGTAGATCCATGTAATGCACCTAATTGTTTTGCTGCTAATACTGCCTTTTTGTACTCTGCGTCTAATTTTTGATATGCAGAAACTTCGTCATTAACTCCTTTAGCTGCTAGAGTAGCTAATCTTAACTTCTCCCTTATAGCCGCTTGTTCTTGAAGCAGAGTTTTAGTTCCTGTAGCAGTAGCTCTAGTAAGCTCTGTGTATTTAGCTTGCAAAAGAGCTATACTGTCAGCTAACTTCTTATTTAAAGTCGCAGCCTGGGAAAGCTGGTTATTAGCACTCGCATTACTGCTTGCGTTAGAACTTCCTCCAGAAGGAGATGTTACACTATTTCCCGCTCTTCCTAAATTAATAGCGTTAGCTGATATAGCTGTCATTTTAGCATCAACTTCTTCTAATTTTAATAAAAGAGCAGCGAGTTGCGCCATTGCTTCTTTAGCTACTACTAAATCTATTGCATTTGCCATATTATTTTTCTTCTAACATTTTACATATTTCTACCCATTCAGCTAACGATATTTCTTTTGGATTTAATCTATAAGAATACCCTAGTCCTAAAGTGGCTATCTGAAGCTGTCTTTGTAAAGAAACAGATTCTTTTTTACCGTCTTCTTTTAACTCATTCTCAAGAAGTTTTATTTTGGTTTTAATACCTTCTACTTCTCTTCTTATCCTAATTATATCTTCAATATCTCCTTCTTCAGTATTTATTTCCGACATTTTAAATCCATGAAGTTTTAATTGCTTAATAAACTCCATTCGCATTTCTAATTGAATATCGGCAAAACCCATAGAAAATCTATCTAGTAATGCATTGACAACGTTGTACTTAGTCATTAAGTTGTTAATCTTTGCCCATTTCTGCAACTTAATAGTAAAAGACCTGTCGTTAATTGCGTTAAAATACTGCTCTAATATCTTCTCTTCCTCCTGAATAAACGGCTCTTCTTTAGGTTGTCTGCCATCAAAATCTTTTCTAAACCAATTAGTGTCCTTTGTCGATAGATATTTGTCCCAATTATATAAGGGAAGTATCTCTATATCATCGTAAATAGTCATAGATATTTTTGTATAAATTTAAACAATTCTGGCTGAATAATTTCGTAGTTAAGTCTATAAACGTTATCAGAAGTAAGTCCTATGAAATCAGCACCAATTAACGAGTGTAAATCAAGGAGTTTATTACCTGTGTCTGTATTAGAAAATATTACTTTGTTCTCAGCAACATTGATTTCCATATCGTTAAATAATCTGCCAGAGTCAACAAAATTATAACGCTGACCTCTTAATTTAGGATATCCTTTCAATATAGAGTCAGGAGAAGGCTGATGATCTCTAGAATATACTCCCAATAACCCTCCTTCTACATTGATTCCTTTATTAAATAATTGGTCTTCGGTGTTTAACTTAATAATCTCAACTTCGTTTTTATAAACAGCTTTAGCAGTCTCCTCAAGGATATATCCCCTAACAAGTATTGCGTTATCGATATATTCTTTTACGGTCATAGATTGATTAAATAAAAAAAAAAGGAGCAGGACATGCCCACCCCTTTTTCAGTAATGTAATTGGATTCCAATTAAGCAACTACAGCAGTAGCTACATTCGATTTGTAAAGAACATCAGCAGGAGACAAAATGATACTTTTAACAAGTGTAGCGTCCCATAACTGTACCGTTACTATATCTGCAGCAGTATTAGCCGAAACAGTTAGCGTAACTTTACCTTCGTTAGTAATATAAGATACTGCAGTAGGCACTATTGCAACACCATTGCGAGTAACTTTTAAGTCAGACACGGTAAGTCCTTCTACCAAATGACTTCCGTCAAGTAAATAAGGAGAAATAACTATATCTGTAGATAAAGCTGCAATCGGGTCAATTGCGATTTTAACATCGTTAACACCGTCAATATCATTTGAAGAAAAGTCTTCCGGTTTCACAAAGCTCATTCTCTCGTCAACTTCGCTTCTTTCAGTAAGCTGAAGCATTAAAGTTTGAGAAGCAGCGTTTGTGCCGTCGTTACCAACGTATTTTCCACTATTATGCATTCCTAACGCATATCCTTTAACATCTCCAGCAAGGTTTTGAGTCAACCACATTACATCATCAACATCCCATAAAACTAAATCGTAATTACCGTTTCCGCTAATAGACTTTAAAGCTTTTTGGAAGTTCTGCCCATTATCAAATGTAGCAAGATATTCGTAAGGAAGCTCAGACACTAGTGTCTTGAATCCTGAACCTTCTCTCGTTACAATTGTTGGGTCTGGAGTATTGTCTGCAAATGTAATGACTCCTTTTAGATAGATAAGTTTACCTGTTTGCTGAAGCAATTGAATAGCAGCCTTGTCAACCACACCTACTAATTTAGTCCCTTTTGAAAGCAATCCAATAGCAACAACTCTTTTTCTGTCGTTTCTACATCCTGCTAATCCTGTTCCTACTACATCCGAAGACGAACAGTTCAATAAATTTAATCCTGTTACCATTATTTTATGATTTTATTATTAATTAATTTCTCAATTGTAGCTTTATCACTTAGAACTATAAAGTCTCCTTTTCTATAAGGTCTGTCGTAAGTAAACGGACTCACCACTTTAAATGTTTTTAGTTCCGCTCTATATTTAACTTTTTTCATTAGAATTTTATTATATTTATACATTGAGCTGTTCCATCAGCTTTTTCTCTAAAAATGACAGTGGCTTCAAATACAATTACGTTCCAATTATCAATAGTTAAAGATTCTGTGCCTTCACTATAATTGGCTAATCTTCTACTCTTAAATGATCCTCCTTTTATAGATGTTACTCCGCTTTTTTCTATAGCCGTTATTACACTTTTTAACAATGGATTCAAAACATCTTTAAACTCTGTTTCCCATATTATAGGATTTGTGTTCGTAGTATGTATTGACTGTTTTGCCAATATTAGCTTTATAGGCTTTTCCAATTTATGAGCGTAAATGTCTGACTCATCAACAGTTTCAGTAAGCCATATCAATGGATACTTAGTACCTTTTTTTAACTGAGACAAATACAAGTTTAACGTATTCATACTTCCCCAGTTAAACTTAGGCAAGAAGCTAACAGAATTACTGTCTTTTATAGCAGGAATTTGTGAGAATATCTCTTTTAATACGTCCTCGACTATAATCATATCCCTAACTGATTTTGTTTCCTATAAAGGACTCTTAAAGCATCCGGATAGTCAGCTTCATTATCTCCCAAGAAATCTATTAATGGAATGTCTTCATTGTAATTCTCTCCTAACCAATCAGTAAATCTAACACCTCTAATAAAATAAGTGTCGGGACTTTTGTAGCATAAATCGCCTTGATACATAGATATAAAATCGTTCCAAGCCGCAACTATGCGTTGATTAGAATTAGCATTTACCGCATTTTGTGCAGATATTACTTTTTCACCTACTCCAGTTACCTGGCTAATGTTGTCTCTGAGCCAATTATGATAGATGTAAGGCACTAAAACAGAAGTTTTAGATAATCCTTCCTCGTACATAATTCCTTTCCATTTAACAGTCTCTCCGTTGATTTCGTATTCTTTGCCATTTACAAAGTCTAGCCATTTCTGAGGAGCTGTGTTTGGAAGGATTCCGTCAACTACATAACTATCAAAATCCTTAAAAAGAGTGTATCCTAGAACATTTCTTAGCAATGACCTAACATCCTTATCAATATACTGCTCTAAATTAGAGAAGACATCACTATCCATCTCATTCAAGTTAGGAATATTATATTGCTTAGTAAAATATGTTTGGTCTATTAGATACATTTATTTCTTTTTAGATTCTTCTTTCCAATACTTAACTACCTTTTCGGTATGAACCAAGTACGAAGCCAATTGACTATCGTACTCAGCTACATCTCCTTTTTTCTTGGCAGCAAAGTCTTTTATAAACTCTACTTTAATCATATTACTATGTTGCTAATGTTACTAAAGCAGCAGAGATAGATGTTACTTTCTTAAATCCACCTTTATCAGCAGAACGAATTAAGAATGCTAATCTTTTTCTTGCTTTCAAAGTCATTTCATCCTCAACAAATTGAGTTCCTGAATATCCTTTAGACATTTCAACACCACCTTTTTCGTAGATTCTAGCGAAACGATTATCTCCAACAACCATTGTGTTAGCAGGGATAATATTAGCTTCGATGATGGTAATTCCAGATACACTTCCACCATCTCTTGAAACGAATGGAGGCATAACGTAATTGTTATTAGCGTCTTTCTTCAATTTCATCTTGTTGATGTCTGCAATATTCATAACTGCGAAGTTAGGCATATATTTAGATCCTCCACCTGCAGTAATTGATTCTGAAATCTTAACTACTAAATCGTAGATTGAAGCATCAGCAATTCCACTTGCGGCAGGAACAAATGCATCAACAGAAGCAACAAGACCAGTGATTTGGTTTCCTGTACCATCTCCAAGAGCGATTTGTCTATCAACCTCTAATGCAACGTTAGTGTCAAGGAACATTCCTAATTCAGCAGCAAACATTTGAGCATCTTCGAAGAATTCCTCAGTAACTGGTAATGTATCACCAATTTTTTGGATAGCAACACTTCCTTTCTTGAACTTAGCAGTAGACTCAGCAAAAGCAACACCTTCAGCAACAGCTGCAGCAGCTCTAGCGATAGTAGCTTCATCCCAATCGTAATAGCGCACAACTCCGTTGTTGTTACCATCACCGATAGTTAACTTAGGGAAAATGTCGTACATAGATAATTTGCGAGTAGCCAATTGACCTAAATCAGGTAAATCATAAGCTTGCTCATTACCAACAATAGCAGCTCTTGTAGTAAGTGCTTTTACAACTACTTCTTTATTAGAAATACCGCCTGCAATCTCTTTCAAGATTTCTTTATTAGCTGACAACTCATCCTTCAAAGAAACAGCTTTAGCTTTTTCAGTTTCAACTGCATTCTCTTTTAACTTCGCAATTTGAGCAGAAGATTCTGCCATTTTTGTTGCAAAATCATTAGTAGCAACTAGTACTGCATCAGCGATTTGTTTATTCGTAGCCTCTTGCTCGAATGTTCTTTTTTCCACTTGGTAAGCATCTGCTTCTAATGGAGTCATTTTGTCAATGGCATCTTGCCCTTTGTACTTAAAATTCATTTGTTTAATTTTAATTATTAAATATTTCTTCTTTTGACTATTTCCGGAGTGACAATCGTCGGCTCTGTAGTTGAAGTGACTTTGTCGGCTTCTTCTGTATCTTCTTGCATCGTAGGAGTAAGTTCATTACTGCCCATTAAAACTGCACTTATTTCTATTAATTTAGCTTCTCTAACAAACCAAAAATAACCTTTCTCTTCTGCCTTGTCTTTATTTCCTATTGAATCAACATTATCAATCCAAGTTTTATACTCTTCCTCATATTCTTCATCATTTACAGCTAAGTCAATCTTAACGTAAACCATTCCGACAGAATGTTGATTAACTCTATTTGCCTTATATTCAGCGAATATTTGCGAGTTGTATTCTTTCATTATTTCGGTATCCATCAATAAAGCTTGAGTCATACCGCTTTTATCAACTCCTAAGTCTTTCCAGGCTATCTCTTGCTCGTAAACACTTTTTGGCTCTCCTACTTTAGCAGTAATCTTGAATTCATGGTCATGCAAGTGGAATATACTCTTGTTTTCTTTAATTGATTTAGCAAAAATATTCTTTGCGTGAACATCATCGTGAGAATCCATCCAAAGATAAGTATTTCCTACAATAGTTCTCTCTAAGCTAAGTTCATTGTCTTTAAAGACTCCTTTTATAGCTGAAGTCTTTGATACGTTAGTGAGACCTCCTTTTACAGTCTTAATTTCAGCTTTCTTTAGAGATATTATCTCAGCTTTATTCTTTACTATTTCAGATATATTCATTTCTTAATAAGTTTTTGTTCTGCAATCTTTTTATCGTATTTTTCACGTTCCTTCATTAGTTTTTTATAATGCTCTTTTCCGTGGTCGTAGTCTTTAATTATCATATCTCATCTAAATTTATGTTATTAGCTTTCGCAAGTATAATATTGTCAAGCTTAGCTTTTATAACAGTAGCTCTCTGAAGCTCAAACACCTGATTAAAAGATAAGTGATTCCAATTCATCTCTAATGCATCATAACCGAATTTTTCTTCTAATTCGTCTGTAAGCATCTGTCCTTTAGGCTTCATAACGTAGTCAACATGTCTTCCTATAGCTTTTTCTTGGTTATCGTAAGTAGAATTACCTCTAATAGCTGACTCAAGTACATCTTTAGGTATGCCGTACATACTTCCGATCATAAAAAAGTCATTATAATAACTGTCATCTAACTTTAAACTTGCGATATTCTCTACAAATCTCGATATATTTACCGGAGTTTTAACTGCGTGAACTGACTTATTAGAACGCATGGATGCTTCAATAGAAGATTTTTCCCCGTCAGGCATAACTAAGTTCATGATATTATCATCGGAATTCTTTCCAGACACCATAAATTTCTTAGTGAATTCTAAGTTTATAGATTTAGCATCCAATGCTTGTTCCGAATTAGAAATGACTTTATACAACGCATCTAATCTAGAAGCTCCTTGATAAAAATTACCATCGACTATGTTCGATAAATCAAAAAATGGAGTGATCTCATTAAGAGGAATTATTTTTGTGCTACCGTTACCTAAGTTATATTTTATAGTTCCCTTAAGTATCTCATTATAAGTAGCTTCAGAAAAAACAAGTCCTTTTAACTTATCTATGACGCTAGAATCCCAGTCTATGCAAGTAGGATTTAACCATTGGATAGTGCTATTATCGGATAATTTTCCATCGGGATGCCATAAATAAGCTGTTCCTGTTTGTACCCAAAACATATATTCCCACAAAAACTGTGTCCAGGTTTGTTTGAAATTAGGCTTTTTTCGCTGAGAATATAAAAAATCTATATCTCCACCGACCTTATTGACTCTCCCTAAACTGAACAAGTCGCAGTTCAAAGTGAATACTTTTAAAGCTGCTGGATTTGTTAATACTGCTTTTAGCTTCTGAGTATCAGTCAGTAGTTTAGTGTGTTTTGCGTCAGAAGTCTGCGTCTCAAAGAAGAAGCTTCCATCGCTATTTCGCTCAACTGACGAAGGTGCAGAGCTATTAAAACCTATATTGAAGTTAAATCCCATATTGCAAATATAATATTTTTATTAATGCCACTTATTAAGATAAGTCTACAGATTACGAATAACTCCAATCTTAAACAACTTCTCTACGATGTATGTTATAGCATCTAATGTGTGGTTATTATCGTCCTCCGGTTCTTCTTGTACAACTCCGAACTTATCTTTCTTCCTACAGTAAGCATCTTGTTCAAATGCTATGTTTTTACTAGAATCAGTATAATATATGTTCAAACTCTGTAGAGTCCCGATTCTATCCACAACTTTGCTCTTTCCGCCTACAGCAACTGCATATTCCCATCCACCTCTTCTTAATGCATGAATTTTAGTAGGTCTATTGCTATCGCATACTATCATTTTATTCTTGTTGATATTCATTCTCTCGAACATCCAACTAACAAGTCCTTCTTCCTCGTGTGCGTTTATCTTATGTAGCTGAGCTTCATTCAATCCTCTTCTTATCTCATTCTCCGAAGCGTAGTTTAATTCGTGAACATATAAGTTACCATCGTGATATTTTACTTCCACCACAGCAAACGGGTCAACTAATCCCCAGTCACATCCGTAATAAGTTTCTTTCTCAATATTCAAGTAATCAAAATAAGATATAGACTTCCAATTATAGATTCGACCTTCAACTTGACCGACTTCTCCAAGTCCATAGACTCTCCACATATTTGCCCAATATGTATTAACAACATTTCCAGCTAAATCAAATCCACGTTGTTTATATCTTAAAATTTCACTAACTTCTTCTTTTGACAAAACCTCATTATCAAGAAATGTTAGCTTTAAGAAATCGCAGTCATTTCTATCCATCACTTCAGTATGAAACCAAAACTTCTTATTCGGGTTAAAATCCAAAAACACTTGTTTCGCTCTAGATGTTAATTCTCGATACGTTTCAAATTTAACCTTGTTAGCTTCATTTACAAATACTAAATCAGAACGAAGTCCTTTTCCAATATCCTCTTTATCTAATCCTAAAAACTTTATAAAGCTATTATTCTGAAATTTATATAAAGTTCCGTCTGTAAACTCTTCTTTCTTGAAAAGCTCCATATGTCTCATTATATTCACAAAATCCTTAATAACAGTAATCCGCATCTTCGACAACTCGTCCGAAGCTATGTAAATCTCCCTGTTGGGTACTGAAGATGCGTGATTAATGATAAGCATTAAGATAGAATATGTCTTCGAAGCTCCTTGACCTCCTTGAATTCCTTTTATTCGCTTACGTAAGCCAGATATCTTTCTTAATGCAGTTGTTGAGGTTAATTCCATTTATGTTACATTATCATCGTCAACTTGAGACAAAGGATCTACTGTCAATATTGGTCTATTCAAGTCTTTCTGATTAGTAGTAATATCCATCTTATCTCCGTATTTAGTAGGGTCTAATCTACCTACTACCCACTTTCTAGCATCTACTTGTAATTTAGAACGGTTAACCACATTATGGTCGGTTCTTTCATTACCATCTCTATCTAAGTATACATCCTTATCTTGTGAATCAGCTATCTCTAATATCTCTTCAAACAGATTATGCGCACGATACTTCATTGCCTGGTTATATCTTGGTACTTTAGTATCATCTTCATTTAACCACCTAAAGAAGGTGCGTTGAGACGGAGTCTCCTCTCTTCTCAATATTTCCCTAACGGAACACCCATACTCTATCTCTCTGAGTATAGAATCGAAAACTCTTTCCACATCTTCAGGAGTATAAAACCTTCCTTCTTTTTCGTATCCAGTATTCTTCTTCATAATTTACTCTATAAGTTTCAAAGATAATAATAATATTTTTAATAAAAGAAGAGATAAGTAAGTATATTTATATGTTTTGAGTGGCTATAGGGGTTGCCGATGTTTCCGCCACTTTTATATTTATTTTTATTTCAATGTTCCCTATAAGAAGTGGTTGGTAGTAAGGGTTGCCGAGGAAGAGGGAACGTTTTAACGTTTTTTTCCCTTTTTAGGGGGGGGGTACTAAAATTTATATATTCATTTTCTAAGGGGGTATAGGGAAAGGGTAAAAAAGACATTATGTTCCCTTGCTAATAGGAAAATTCTTACACCTAATAACGACTTACAGAAATTGGTGTGAGGGATGAATTACCTACATAGGGGGGGGGTATAGTTTTTTCCTATGGATTCAATAGTTTTTTCCTATCATAGGATCATTCTATAGTGGCGACTATCGTTCCAGGGATTTCGATAGATAAAATCTATCAGCAGTCACCCGCTAAGTCAGTCACCCGCTACAGCAGTCATCCGCTACAGCAGTCATCCGCTACAGCAGTCATCCGCTACAGCAGTCATCCGCTACAGCAGTCATCCGCTACAGCAGTCATCCGCTAAGTCAGTCACCCGCTACAGCAGTATACAGCCCTCTCAGTTGATTAAAACAATATCAATGACACAATATAGCCCAAACGAAAAAAGCACCCGCAAAAGGTGCTTAAAAATCGATTTTAGCCGTGTGAAAAAAACCGCTTTCCTCTCGGTGAGTTTTTTATTTAACCTTCTATAAATTATTATTTAGTCTACGTCCCTCATTTATTAGTAAGTTTGCGCCATCTACACTTAAAGTATAGTATTCGGCAAATCTTTCTACGCTTAGAAAATCATTCACGTATATAAGATAAATAATTATAATTGTTTGTTTGCTACTATTTAAGTATTCAAGTAAATTACTTTTTTGTGTTGCATTCATAATTAATTGATTTTTATAATATTATTAAATTGTTTCAATGTTATTGGGGTTATAGCTTGCAGACCCTCTTTATTGTCATTGTGCCATATAAATAAGTACGACAAAGGTAGTAATAGTACTTTTTTATAGTAGTTATGTAAATGACCTCTTTTTATCATTGTAAGTCCGTATTGTTTTTCGGTAAATATTACTATTTCAAACCTTTGTTTTCGGTATTGTTTAAGGATAACTAAGAAACTATTTAAGTCTATATTATTACTATATACGCTAATTGTATTTAACTCTTTAAAGAGTGTTAAATTAGTAGATTTTTCTAATTTACTAACCAATAGCCGTCCTATTTTACGATTAGACTTAATTACCATCCAATTTTCTTTGTGTATACTCATCTTATACTCTTTTTAAAAGTTTCTTTTTACCTGACTCTAGAACCGCCCAAACTGATCCGCTGTATAAATTAATCATACATGCATACGAATATACTAAAGTATCAATAACAAAACGTTTTCCGTTTCTGTCTTTTCCTGTAACTTTAAATGCTTTGATTTGCCCTATTGGGATATTTTTCATAATTTATTGTTTTTCAAATACTACCATACTTTTTTTACTATCCGGATAACTATTTACTAACCTTTTCGCTTGCTCTATTGTCAAACCTCTTTCAATTATTTCACGCATGCCTGAAACCCTAAATATTTTTACTACCTTATACATCATTATAATTTTTTACCTGTTAAATTCATTGAGTCAATATTTATTTTATGGCATCCTATTGTAAGAGTTCCATTTATTGATATAACGGTATAATTACCAATTTTAAACCCTTTTATATCTTTACCAGCTTGAATTAAGCTATACAGTACTTTTGCCTCTTTTCGTGAAACTTTTACCTCTTGCGACGTTTCCACAAATTCACCGCAAAGAGACAAACGTACATAGTCCTCGCTATTACGATAAAGACTATAATACTCGTAATTATAAAACCTTTGTACCTGCAAAGCCAATTCAATAGCCTCTTTTTTTGCCGCCTTAATTTTATCTTTTTTAATTCGGTCGCCTTCCTTTTTTAAATATTCGCTTAATTCGCCGCTATTGAGTTTCTTAATTAGTTTGCAAATTGCCTTATACTCTAAAGACTTGGTTTTTATACCTTTGTAAGTTCTGAATTCGTTTAACTTATCAAACAAAGCAATTGAAGGCAATATATATTTTTCTTTTTTGCGAGCGTTTATAAGGCTTTTTAAATTGGCTTCAATAGTTTCCAATACTAACTTTTCATTTGTTTGAGTAGTAAAAAATTGCCTATATTGTCGGGTTGCACTTGTCAACTTTGAAACATGTTTGGAGGTTGTTACACTCCATCCTGAATTGTTTATAAGAATTGAATTTCCCGTAATTTCGGCTAATAAATAGTGGTATCCATAAGAATATATCTTTGTACCTTCAAAAAATACGTTTGAACAACGTGCGTTGTCTTGTGATTGTTCAGCAAATAAATGCAGTACGTCTGATGGTGAGTTGTAAACTGTTTTCATAGTGTTAGATTTTTTCAATTAGTATTAATAAGGCATTTAATATTGCAACGATTGCAATAATTATAATAAATAATGCGGATTTTGCTTCAAAATGTTTCATATTATTTGTAAAAATTAGGGGTTAATAAATGTATTATAACAATAGTTATTATAATAATTGTAAAAAAGATAATTGCATTTTTGTCTTGATTTTTCATATTATTTTTTTTTAGGATTATACGTTACTAGTACAATAAGTGCTATAAATAAAGGTGCTAAAATCATAATGTTTTTTTTTGTTGTTGTGCCTTATTGACTTAGCAAAGATACGCACAAACAAAGGTTATTTCCTAATTCATTAACAAAATTTTAACAAAGTTATTTTTAAGTATATTGATTATCAAATAG
>Ga0208643_1000827_pt1 | contig 19117 bp, 12 predicted proteins | sample VirMetDEL_Nov_12_FD_184516 | JGI IMG/M metagenome (GOLD analysis project Ga0208643, IMG submission 184516) | Aqueous microbial communities from the Delaware River and Bay under freshwater to marine salinity gradient to study organic matter... | ecosystem: Environmental > Aquatic > Marine >... | reverse complement strand
TCGACACGCCAGATGATCCCGACGCACGTTATCGACGAGGCGCGTGGCAAACATCTGCGCAAGAGCGAGTACGACTTTGCCCCGGTGATCCTGACCTGTGACCCCGCATGGACGGGAGCCGACGATCTGGTGATCGCGAAACGGCAGGGGCTGCACTTCGAGATATTGGACGTGATCCCGAAAAACGACAACGACATTTTCATCGCCACAAAGCTCGCGCGGTACGAAGACAAGTTCGACGCCGACGCGGTGTTCGTGGACCTCGGCTACGGCACGGGGATTGTCAGCGCTGGGCGTACGTGGGGGCGCAGCTGGGAGCTGATCCCCTTTGGCGCGAAGTCAGCCGAGCCCGGTTTTGCCGACATGCGCGCCTACATGTACGATCAAGGGCAGACGTGGCTCGAAGAGGGCGGCGCGATACCGGATGACCCGGACTTCTACGAAGAGCTCATATCCATCGAAACACTGCCGGACAACAACGGCATCGTACGACTAAAATCGAAAGAGCAGATGAAGAAGGACGGCATACCGTCGCCTAACCGCAGCGACGCATGGGTGCTGTCGTTTGCACGACCGGTGTCGAAGAAGCGGTCGAAGCAGGTGGACGGCGAGCCCTACCGCAGTGCCGTGCTACAGGCGAGCAATCGATACATGAACAGCGACGGAGAGTACGACACAGGCGCGTGACAAAGCGCACGTGCGGTGGTAATGGGGCGACGACGACAAAGGAAACGCGAGATGTGCAAAGCAAATACACCGACGTACACACCACCGCCGAAGTACGCGCGACCGCAAGAGCCGGACAACGCGGCGCTGTATGACGAGGCGGTGAACCGGGCGGCGATGCGCGGCGGCGGCAAGCGGCGCAGCACGATCCTGTCGGGGCTGTCCGGGGCGACCACGCCACCCGTACTTGGGCGGGCGGGGCAACAGCAACAACCGGCGACGGTGCTAGGGTGAGATCATGAGCAGTGAACAGCTGAAACAATTGAACGCCGTCGGGACCAACCTGAAGGAACTGCGCACGCCGTTCGACCCGCACTTCCGAGAGCTCGGAGAGTTTTTCATGCCCCGCCGTTCGCGGTTTTCGCACGGGCAAGATCACAAATCTCAAGAGCGTGTGAACCGCAAGATCATCAACCCACGGCCACGACTGGCACTACGCACGATGCAGTCCGGCGTGCACGCGGGCATCACCAGCCCGGCGCGTCCGTGGTTTCGCCTGATCACGGCGGATCCTGACCTGCGGGAGTACGGCCCGGTGAAGGAGCACTTACACTCTGCGCAGCGCGAGATGCGGCAAATTCTGCAAGCGTCCGGCATGTACACCATGCTGCACGTGCTGTGGGGCGACTTAGGGCTGTTCGGCTACGATGGCGCGATCATCGAAGACGACGAAGAGAACAAGCTGCACGGGCAGCCGCTGGTGCCCGGCGAATACTGGATCAGTGCGAACGCACGCGGGATGGTGGACACACTGCATCGTGAGTACCGTATGACCGTCAAGCAGATCGTCGGGAAGTTTGTGTTCAAAAACGACCCGCGCGGAACGCCTGACTGGTCGACAGTGAGCAACACAATCCAGAACATGTGGGACAACAACAACTACGCCGAGAAGATACCCGTGCGGCATTTGATCATGCCGCGCGCCGAGCGGGACGCCCGGTCGAAACTGGCGGCGGACAAGCGCTTTATGTCGACGTACTGGGAAGAGGCGGCGAGCGACAAAGTGCTCGGCGACCTTGGCTACGATCAGAACCCGATCCTTGCGTCGCGCTGGGATGTCGAAGGCACCAACACGTATGGCTCGAGCCCTGCGATGGACGCGCTGCCGGACGCCAAAGAGCTGCAGCGCAAAGAGCGCGACAAGGCCGAGGCGATCCGCCGGATGAACCGACCGCCTATGAACGCACCGGTTGAGATGCGGAACAGTCCGTTCTCGCTCATGCCTGAAGCGGTCAACTACATGGCGGACCCGAGCAAAGGGATGGTCCCCGCGTATCAGGTCACACCACCGATCACAGAGCTGCGCAGCGATATCGAGGACAGCGAAATGCGGATCGACGAGGCGATGTACGCAAACCTGTTTCTCATGATGGCGCGCATGGATCGACGCCAGATCACGGCACGCGAGGTCGACGAGCGGCACGAAGAGAAGCTGCTAGGTCTTGGCCCGGTGCTGGAACGTCAGCACAAGGAGAAATTGGCGGTCTTGCTGAAACGCGTGTATGCGAAGGCGGTCGACGGCGGGAACGTCGCGCCACTGCCGCCCGAGATGGCAGACATGCCGGTTACCGTTGACTACATTTCGACGCTCGGACAAGCGATGAAGGCTGTCGCCACGGGTGGTATGGAACGGCTGTACGGTTTCGCGGGCAACCTTGCAGCGATCGACGGATCTGTGATGGACAATTTCGACAACGATATCGCGGTCGACGAATACGCCGACATGGTGGGCGTGCCGGGCAATGTCATTCGCACGAAGGAAAAAGTCGCGGAGATGCGCGAACAACGCGCCGAGCAGGTGCAACAGCAACGCCAAGCCGATCAGACGCAGCAGGCGGTCGAAACCGCTGGCGCCGGGGCACAGGCGGCCAAGGTGCTATCCGAGGCTAGCGGCGACCCACGGTCGCGCAGCGGCGACATCCTCAGCACGTTGGGGTTGACACGTTGACGCAGGGGCGACGAACAGGTAAGAGACACGTATGGCAGACGGCATGAACAGAGCGCAACGACGCGCGAAGCAGCAGATGGACAACGACGTGCGCGCCGTGCTTGCGCACGCGCCTTCGTTGCGTTTCCTCTGTCGCATACTGGACGAGTGCCGATACTACGAAGACCCTTTCGCCGGGAACAGCAACACGACGTTCAAAAACATCGGCGAACAGGAAGCGGGGCGGAAGATCGTACGAGCGCTGCAAAGCGCTGATCCTGACGCCCTTATGGTCTTGCTCGGAACGGCAAGCAAACACCGAGCCCGAGCAGGGGCCGACAATGAGGATCTAAGTGATGAAGATTAACGCAATGTCACTCACCACCTCCACGCCACTATGGGCGGCCTCTGACGAGGGCGCGACCGGCGGCGATGCGACAGACGATACAGGCACGGATACGTCCGGTGACGAAGGGGAAACTCAGACCACCGAGACCGTACTAGGCGCGGGAGACGCGGGCGACACGCCCGGCGACACGACCGTTCTAGGCGACGAGGCTGGCAAGAGCGACGACGATGACGATAAGTCTGACACTGATGGCGAAACTGCGCCCGAGGACGAAGTTCCTGAAGACGGTGCGTATGATTTCAATCTGCCGGAAGGTGTCGAGCTGGATGACGATGCAAAGGCCAAATGGTCTGAGCAGTTCAAAGATCTCGGCCTCACCCGAGGCCAAGCCGACAAGTTGGTACAAGCTCAGGCCGCGCAAGTGGCACAGGAGCAGAAGGCGTATGCTGATTTCATCGCGAAACAGCAGACCGATCACCTTGACGCTGCGAAGAGCGACAGCGACATCGGGGGCGACAAGTGGGGCGAAAGTCAGCGCTTGGCGAACTTGGGTCTTAAAACGCTCGGCGGCGACGCGCTGAAAAACTTGATCCTGACATCTGGCAACGGCAACAACCCCGAGATCATCCGCGAATTGCGGCGGGTCGGAGAGATGGTAGCCGACGACAAATTCGAAAACGGATCGTCGCATGAGGCGCCCGTGACCAAAGAAAACTCTTGGTACGGCGGTACAACCCCAGACACAAAGAAAGGTTAACAAATGGCAACTCTTGGGCAAACGTATCTGACGCTGGCGGACCTTCGTCGGCAACAGAACAAAGACGACACGATCGCGGACATTATCGAGATTTTGAGCGAAGAGCTCCCTATGCTTGGCGATGGGCCGACTATCGAATGTAACTCTGGCGATGAGCATCTGACCACGATCCGCGCCGGGCTGCCGACACCGACGTGGCGCAAGCTGTATCAGGGTGTCCAACCAACCAAAGGCACCACCGCGCAAGTCAAAGACAGCACGGGCTACCTTGAAGACTGGTCTGAAGTCGACGCCAAGCTGGTCGAAAAGTCGAAGAACCCGCAGAAGTTCCGCATGAACGAAGCGACGTCCCACATCCAAGGGATTGCGCAAGAAGTCGGCGCGACGGTTATCTACGGCGACACCGACACCGACCCGGAAAAGTTCTTGGGTTTGGAGCCGCGCTACAACTCGCTGACAGCGGCGAACGGCAACCAAATCGTGGATGGTCTTGGGACGGGCTCCGACAATACGTCGATCTGGTTCGTCGGCTGGGGCGAAGGCGGTACGCACTTCCTGTATCCAGAAGGCTCTCAGGCCGGTCTGAAGCGCGAAGACAAAGGACCGCAGACCAAAGAAATGTCAGACGGCTCGCTGTACGATGTGTACCGCGAAAAGTTCTGCCAAGACATTGGTATGTCGGTTCGTGACTGGCGCGTCAACGCGCGGATCGCGAACATCGACGTCAGTGACCTGACGAACGACGCGGCGACCGGCGCAGATCTGCTCGACCTGATGGTGACGGCGTACTACCGTCTGGACAACCCCGGGCGCACAGGCGTGAACACCGTGATCTACACTTCGCGTACGATCGCAGAGTTCCTGCACAAGCAGGCCATGAACAAATCCAACGTGCAGCTGTCGCTGTCCGAAGTTGAAGGCAAGCCTATCGTCAAGTTCTTGGGGCACACGATCCGCCGCATGGACAGCATCCTCGAAACCGAGGCACGCGTCGTCTAACCGATGACCGCATAGCGCGCGCGGAATGACCCGCGCGTGCGACACACGTTAAGAACAAGGAATGAAGAAATGATCTTCGACGCACAGAGCCTGTTCTCGGACGCCCAAGCGATCACCGCTGACGCAGCGTCCACGAACATCATCGACTTCGGCGCTCCGGGCACGCCGAAACACGCAGCTGCAGCGATCACGCAAGACATCGGACGGGGACGCCCTGTCCCGGTTCGCGTCCAAGTGGTCGCATCGTTCAACACGCTGACCTCGCTGAACGTCATTGTCGAAGTCGACAACGACGTCGCGTTCGGCTCGGCGACGGCTGTAATGACCATCAACGTACCGTTGGCCTCGCTGGTCGCGGGCTACGTTCTGCCGGTGTCGTACCTGCCGCGCGGCATCAACGAGCGCTATATGCGCGTACGCTATGACGTCGTCGGCACGGACCCTACCACGGGTGCGATCACTGCCGGTCTGGTCTTCGGCAACGAAGAGTGGAGCGCATAAGATGGATGTCGTCGCGCTGCACAAAGGCAAGTTTGGTCGTATGCGTTCGCGCGGCGATACTTTCACCATCGACAACAAGCAGCAGTTTAGCAAACGGTGGATGGCAAAGGCCGGGACACCCGAGGCAAAAGCTGCCCAGCTTGACGCGCGAGACGGGAAGACGCTGACAGCGGCACAGATCGAGGCGGAAATGGCCGAAGCACTGGGGAAGGCGAAGTCGCCGACCGCAGCGCTGAAAGCGAAAGACGCACGCATCGCCGAGCTGGAAGCGACAATTGCTAAGCTGGAAGCAGCACTTGCGGAAGCAGCTGAGCAAGCACCTGCGGAAGCAGCTGCGGAAGCACCTGCGGAAGCAGCTGCGGAAGCACCTGCGGAAGCAGCGGCGCCAACACGGCGTAGCCGCCGCGCTTAAAACGTGGTAGCACGACACAGGCGCGAAGCAGCCCCGAGCGCCAAGCGTTCGGGGCTTGTTACATTTAACGGAGAGTGACATGGCTGTTTCGACAAAAACTGACATCTGCAATCTGGCGCTCGATCACCTCGGGAAACCGCCGATCACTGACATCACCGAAGGAAGCCGAGAGGCGCAGACGTGTCTGCGGCAGTATGATGTCGCACGGCGGATGTGTCTGGCTCGGAGCCCGTGGACCTTTGCGCGGAAACTGCGCACGATGTCACTGCTCGACGAAAACGAGCTGTCGGATATCTGGGCGTACCGATATGACCTGCCGGATGATATGCAGCATATGCACCGGCTGGTGGAGCCGGGGCGCGTGGCGATAGAAAACTCCGCGCCAGTCCCGTCGTATATCGAGAGTGGAAGCGTTTACGCAAACGTCGAAGCGGCGAAGGTGCTGTACACGTGGGACAGCGTCGATACCCGGACATGGTCCGCGCTATTCGACGACGTGGTCGCGCTGTTCCTCGCGATGCGGTTATCGCCGGGGATGACACGACGGAAAAGCGACACGACCGTGCTGCAGGACATGTACCGCGTGGCGTTGAACGAGGCGATCGAAGCAGACGCTCAGCAAGAGCCAAGCACGTACACCTTCTACGGCGACGGATATGTCGACGCGCGGGGCGGCGCAACGTACGGTCTACCGCAGACCGACGGCTCGAAGATTTGGAGCTAATAGATGTCAAAGATCACGCAGGGCGCGTTTAACGCCGGGATACTCTCCGAGGGCATGTACGCACGGAGCGACACTGAGAAGTACCAGAAAGGTCTTCGCGACGCAGTCAACTTGCTGGTGCTGCCGCAGGGCGGGGTCGCGAACCGGGCGGGCTTCGAAGCGGTGACACGTTTCGACACAAGCGGCGTCTCACGCCAGTGGCTTATACCGTTCGAGTTCAACACCACGCAGACCTACCAGTTAGAGTTCACGGATGACGTGTTCCACGTGATCAGCGACGGCGCGTATGTTCTCGACACAGCTGTCGGTGAGCTACCGCTGGCCGGGGTATCGGCGGCGACAGTGGCGACGCTGACGATGGACAACGCGACTGACGCAGCAGAGCTGACCGCGGGTGATCTGATCTACGTGACGGATACCGACGGCAACCACAAGCTGCACGACACGGTTTTACGTGTGACAGGTGTGGCCTCTGAAGTCATATCTTTTGTCACGTACGACGGGCAGACGATCGACACGGTCGCCGTGGAGTGGGGGTCTGTCGGCGTGACAGCTACCGTCCAAAAAGTGTATGCTAAGACGCACACGCTCACAAACTTCGACGAGCTGCGGTTCGCGCAAGATGCTGATACATTGTACATCACACACCCGTCACACCCGCCGTCAAAAATTGGGCGCGTGGATCACGATGACTGGACGTTTGCGAACGTAGCGTTCGGCTGCGTGATCGGGCAGCCCGCGGTAGCGTCGGTCAGCGTTACAGGGGCGACAGCGGCAGACCCTGTCGTGCTCACCGCAGTGGCGCACGGGCTTGCCGAGGGGGACGCGTTCTCGATCGCGGGCGTCGCTGGAATGGTGGAGCTGAACGACGAGCTTTACATTGCCGGGACGGTGACCGCTGACACGATCGCGCTGAAGGACAAAGACGGCGACGATGTCGACGGGACAGCATACGTGGCCTACACGAGCGGCGGGACGATCACATCACCGGGCGCGTCGTCGAAGCGAGGCACCGATGTCGATCTGGCGGACCTGACGACGTATAAATACGCAGTAGCCGCGATCAACGGAGACACAGAGGAAGAAGGCGTACCGACCGCGCTGTTCGAGGTCGAGAACGATCTCTATTTTCAAGGCAGCGTGAACTATCTCGGATGGCGCGCTACCGCCGACGCGACACGCTACGCCGTGTATCGCACGTCGGCGGGGTCTTTGGCGTACGTTGGGACGACGACGGGGACCACGTTCACGGACGAGAACATCACACCGGACACGGCGACTGGGCCACAGCTGGCACGCAACCCTTTCGGGGCGGTTGGCGAATACCCGTCGGTCGTGTCGTTCTACGAGCAAAGACTGGCGTACGGGGCGACGACAAACGATCCGCAGCTGGTCGAGATGTCCCGGGTCGGTAACCTCGAAAATTTCAACGGGGCGTACCCGTCCCTGCCGGACGATGCGTTCCGTTTCCGTATCCGCGATAGCCGTGTGAACGAGGTCAGGGCATTCGCGCCGAGCAGCAGTTTCGCGATCCTGACAAGCGGCGGTGAGTGGGAGATCGCAGGACAGGGCGACGGAGAGTACGTCCGCCCCGATAAGAGACGCCTGTCGCCTTTCTCGAACTATGGCTCGGCGAAGCTGCCACCGCTATTCACGGGGGTAGTCGTGCTATTTGTGGAACCGTCCGGAAACGTTGTTCGCGAGTACCGACCGAACGACCCGGCGACCCCACCGCAGGATTTGACGATCATCGGCGCCGATCTGCTGGAAAACCGGCGGATCGTCTCATGGGCCTACGCGGCAGCGCCGGGCAAAATTATCTGGTGCGTGCTGGACAATGGCACGTTGCTGACGCTGACGTACATGCCAGAGCATGACGTCTGGGGATGGACGAGACACCAAGTTGGGGGGACAAACGCGCTGGTCCGGCAAGTCAGCGTTAGCCGTGAGGACGCACGCGACGTGCCTTACATCGTGGTCACTCGTACGATCGACGGGCGAGAAGTGACACTTGTCGAACGTCAGCGTGCACGCGAGGACACCGTGGTGCAGAATGCGTACTTCATGGACGGCGGCGTCAAAAAGACGTACACGTCACCGGTCAGCGAGACGGCGGGTTTGCTCCACTTGCGCGGCGAAACGGTGACGGCGTTGCTGGATGGCGACGTGGTCGAGAATTTGACTGTGGATACGACAGGCACAGTGACTTTCGGCGATCGTGAAGTGAGCGAAGCCAGCGTTGGGCTGTCGTATGAAAGTCTGCTGCAAACACTGGATGTCCGCATGGATGTGAAAACGTTGGGGTCATCTGAGGGGCGGTACAAGTCAACGTCTGAAGTCGCGATCAAACTGAAACGCTCACGAGGCGTCGAGGCAGGCGTCAGTCTGGCGCGGATGAACGAGATCAAGGAATGGAACGCCGGGCTGGTCGGCGGCCCGCTCCCGTTGCTGACGCACACACCGAACATTACAGTGGAAGGGGACTGGCTGATCGACGCCACGGTGTTCGTACGGCAACGCCACCCTCTGCCGATGACAGTGCTCGCGGTGACGCCGGACTGGGAGATGGGCGAGTGATCCGCATCGAACACCTCACGGAGTACACGACAGCGGCGCATTTCGTCGCGGACCAAATGCGTAAGGAGGACCGCGACGAACTGTGGATACTGGGGCGGACACTGCCGTCTGACGCTATCGAAACGTCGATCAGGGTGTCGAACGAAGCGTACATCGTGTACGTGAGCGAAAAACCTGCCGCAGTTTTCGGCGCGAGTATCCCGGTACTAGGAGACGTCGGCGTTCCTTGGTTTCTCGGGACGCGCGCGGTCGACGACCACGCGACCGAGTACATGCGAAAGGGGCGTGAATTTACCGCGCACCTGCTAACGCAGTGTGAGCGGCTCGAGAACATTGCGCTGAAAAGCAACCGGCGCACGCTGGTCTTTCTATCGCGCATGGGATTTGTTATAGGTCAGGCATTCAGAACGGCAACAGGGGCCGAAGCGGTCCGTTTCACGATGGAAAGGCAAGCGCATGTGTGATCCAGTCACGATCATGGCGATCGGCACGGCGGCCAGCACGCTCGGCACAATGCAGTCAGCATCGGCGGCGTCGGCGAATGCGAAGTTCCAGCAGAAGATCGCGATGGACAACGCGAACCGCACCAGCGAACAGATGCGCGACGCAGCTGAACGAGGGGCGGACGAAGAACAGCAAGTGATGGCTGAAGGTGCGCGCACGGTATCGAACGCACGCGGCGCACTGGCGTCCAACAACATGGACCTGACTTTCGGCTCACCGCTTGACGCGATCCTGCACTCGAGCATGGAAGTCGAACGCGACGCGTACCGCACACGACGGAACACCTCGTATGAGATCCGCGATCTCCAAACACAGCGCACAAACTACCTTAACAATGCGTCCGCGCGCGGAGCTGAAGCCAGCAACGCGGCGTCGTCCGGTTTCATCGCCGGAGTAGGCACAGCGATGTCCGGGGCGGCGGACATCTACCGCTACAAAGCGTCGATCGAATAGGGGAAAAACATGGCAACCGTCGAAGAGTATCGCCGCAATACGCAGCTCCGCCCCAGCAACCAGAAAGAGATACGCGTCGGCACGTCTGACGCGACTTTTGGCGCGGGGGTCGGCCAAGCAGTCGCGGGCGCGGGCGAGGTGGCGTTCAAAATTGCCGACGCGATCGATTATAAGCAACAGCTGGAAGGGGACGCGAAGGCGCGCGAAGCGTTCAACGCCTACCGGTACGGGCAACGCGAAGAGATGCGGGCACCGGAAAAAGGCTTTTTGAACCGGACGGGCAGCAACGCGCAAGGTATCCAGCAGACGGCGGAAGAACGTTTACGCAGCCTGCGCGAGCGTCACGCGGAGGGGCTCGACCCGCGCGCGCTGCAGAAATACAACGACATGGTAGACGGGCTGCAAGATCAGGCGCACACCAGCATACTCGCGCACACGTCGAACGAGAGCCGCAACTACATCGTCAACCAGCGCCAATCGACGGTTGACGGGTATATCGAAGAGGCGGCGTCGAACTGGCACGACCAAGATCTGTTTGACGAAAACCTCGGTCTGGCGTTGCAGGAGCAAACACAATTGGCGAACCTGCAAGGTTGGGACGCAGCGACACAGAAGCAGGCCGCCGAAGACATGATATCGAAAACGTTCCGCAATCGCATTGTGATGGCGGCGAGCGAAGACCCCGAAGCGGCGCAGGAGCTGCTGGAAAACTCGCGCGATATACTGAGCGCGGAAGACGAGCACGCCCTCGATACGGGGCTCGAAAGTCTTGTCATCGAGGCGAAAGCGGAGAAATTTACGCAAGGCTTTATCCGACGCGGTTCGGCGGTGGCGGTGGTCAGCGGCGACACACGCTATGTGCGTAACGACGCGTTTGACCGACCTGACGACGGGGTCGAGACGCTGTTCCGTATGACCGCGTCACGACCGAACCGACCGAACCAAGAGATCATCGACGTAGTCACGACGGCGGTCGAACGCACGTTCGGCGCAGGCTCGCGCGTCGTCGTCACTTCTGGGACCGAGCACGTAGGAGATCAGCACGGGGCAGAGCGGCACCAAACAGGGATGGCGGTGGACGTCGCGGTCTTCCGGCCAGACGGGTCGCAGGTACTAGCCAGAGACGAAGACGGGAAACAATTTGCACGCGAGAGCGTAGTCTCGGGGGCGCTCGGCGTCGGTTTCGGTGAAGGGTACATGGGCGGCAAACACTTCCATATCGACAGCATACTGCCGAACCCGGCCAAAGGTGAGGCGCACACGTGGGGAACACAAGGGGCGGCCATGCGGCCCGAGCTGGTGGCGCTGATGGACCGAGGCGCGGCGCTGGTGCTACAAGACAGCGCGCAGGCCAACACCATCGTCAACCGACAAATCATTTCGAAGCTAGGCGATGTGGAAGGTAAGGCGGTCATCGCGGCGGCGGAGATGTCGCCGTCTATCCCGGCGGACGTCGCGCTGTCGGCTGAAGTTATGGCGGCCAACCCGAAATTTGCCGGGATGACCGTCGGCGAAGTGTACGACAGCATCGCGACTGCGATCGGCGACGATCCTGCGTCACGTATGGGCCGCAGCTATTTCGACGCCCAGCGCGCGTACGAGGCGGCGCTCGACATCGAAGATCCGAAGCTACGCAAGCAGGTGCTGGACAACATCAACACGATGACCGCGATGCAGGACAACGCGCGACGCGAAGGGCGACGCGAGGCAGCTGATGAAGCGTGGGATAACTTCGTCACGACGGGAGACACCAATGTCCCGCTCGAAACTCGGCAACGGATGGGCCAAGGGGGCTGGGCGGCTTTCCAAAGCGCTGTCAAAGGCTATGAGCAAGGCGAGCTCACGACGGACCCGGACACGTGGGAGATATTGACGCGGATGTCGTCGTCGAACCGTCGCGAATTTGCAAACCTGCTTTTGTCGGGGCACCGTAAAAACTTGACGCGGGCCGACTACGAACGGTTCGTCGTGCTGCAGGAAGCCGCGAAAGCTGATCTGCGGGGAGAGAAGCGGGACATCGAAGACGGGCGCGTCAACATAGATTTTGGCAAAGCGGACAAATACGCTGCAGTGGTGTACGAAGCGAATGCAGCGCCGATCGTGTCGTCTTTGACTGAAGAACAGCAGAAACAGCATCGTCTGCGCTACCGAAAAGATGTCGCGCGCTTGGTCGAGGACTTTTACGACAGGGAACAGCGCGAGCCGAACGAGCGCGAGGTGATCGAGATGGCGGCTGTTATGGCGCTACCGATCAGTTACGTACAGCCGGGCGCGGGGCTACTCGCGGGCGGGTTTGACGGCTTGAACGCTGACGCGGTAGGAACGCTGTCCGACGCGTCGATGCGCGCGACCGGTACCGATTTCACGATCGAGGTAGATTACAACGATATACCGCTGTCTGATCGCCAACGAATTGCGCGGCAGCTTATGGCGGCGACAAACGGCGAGGTACCGAGCCCCGACGATATTGTCGAAACCTACGAGCAGCAGCTACTGATCAGCGTCGGGCTACCACCAAACATCGACATCGAAGCGGTACCCGCGCGGTTGATTGAGATCGAGAAGGCTGATAACCCTGACGTATCAGATGACGAGATAGTGGAGAAGTATCAACTTTTCTTGATGTCTCAGTAACCGAGGCGCACGCATGACCGATGAAACTGAACGCTATCTCACGTGGCGCGAAACCAACAAGCAGCCGCGCGACGACGCGCAGGTGGTGCCGCCGCAGTTGGCGCAGACGCAGGATGCGTACCAGAAATGGCGCGACCAGCAACAGAAGGTAGCGACGGACAGAGCGTCACTTTTGCTTGATCACGCAGGCTCGCAGGCAGACGCAGGAGCTGGGGTCATTCGCGCGGGCGAAGCTCAGGCGCAGGGGCTGAGCATACCTCCCGACGTACTGACAGATGCGACGTCCGAGCTTTCGCGTAAAATCGAAAGTCAGACGCGCCGCGCGCTGTTGGCGCGCTCGTCCCGGTTGTCGGACTGGATCGTTAAAGACCCGATAAACGCGGCGCTTGCGCAGTCAGAGCTTCGAAATTTGTCCGGCGTCGAGGGGCTCGTGCAGTCAGCCCACCGCCGCGCAGATCAAATAGTGACAGGGACGTGGAACCGCCTTCGCGTAGTTAGCGCCGAGAATGATCTCGAACATCTGCAGACGATGCGCGCGGACACCGACCGATCGCTTGGGTCGATCGTGGAAGATGTCAAAAGCGAGATAGACCTCGACAACACGGACCCGAACATCGGTCTGACCATAACCAAGACATACGCGAAGGCGCTGGGCCGCTATTTGACGTCGCGCCTCAATATCGTAGACGATGACAGGCTCGACGAGTATGAGAAAACACTGGTCGAAAAACTTGACAGCGCGCTGCAAAAAGCGGCGACAAACAGCGAGCGCGTTGCGCAGTCGTACGGGAGTTCCGCCACGGTAGCGCACGCTCAACAAGTGCTGGCGGACATCGGCGAGCTTGAAGGCATGGGCGAGCAGGTGGCGGCGCTGGGCGCGTTCATCGCGGACGAGCCGGGTGTGTTCACGGAATGGCTGGCGAATGTCGTCGTCGAGAGCGCGCCGGGACTGGTCGTAGGTTCTGCGGTGACGCTGGCAACACGCAGGCCTAGCGCGGGCGCGGCCGCGATGGGGTTGGTGTCGGGAGCGACAGGCGAGGCGATGACCTTCGACAAGCTGGTCCGCGACGCCGGGTATGACATGACGGACCCGGTGCAGCGTGCGCAAATTGTGAGCGACCCGATATTCAGACGCCAGATGCGCGACCGTGCGTTCGCGTACGGCGCGGTGGTCGGCCTGATGGACGCGGCGTCGGGCGGCGTAGCGAGCCGGACTATGGTCGGCAATGCGGCGGGCGAGATGGTACTTCAGGCGATTACGCAAGGGGTTATGGGCGGCAGCGGCGAAGCGCTGGCGTCGCTGGCGTCGGGGCAAGACATCAACATGGTTGAGGTTCTGGTCGAGGTGCTCGCGGAGGTCGCGACCGGCCCACTCGAAGTGGTGGGCGTTGGCGGGCGCTACCTGAGCGAACGCCGGGGCGTAGAGCAGGACAGGCGATTTTTCGACGCGCTCGGTCGGTCTGCCGAAGAAAGTGGGCTGAGAAAGAAAGTCCCGGCTAAATACCGCGAGGCGATCGACAGTCTCACCAAAGACGGCCCGGTTGAGACACTGTACGTCGACGCGCAGGCGCTGGACGAGTTGTTCCAGAGTGACCCCGAGGGGGTGTCTGCGGTCGACTTCCTGACAGCCGTGCCGAACGTCGACATCGAAGCGTATCGACGCGCGCTGGACATCGGCGGCACGATCGAAATACCGACGTCGTCGTACGCGACGGACATCGTCGGGACGCGTTTCGACAAGGCTATCCGCGAATACCTGCGCACCGACCCGGCGCGCATGAGCGCGGCGGAGTTGCGCGCGTACCGCGAGCAGCTGAAAACCCTGTCGGGAGAGGTGCAAACCGCGGTCAAAAACGCGGAGAACATGCAGACGGACCTTGATCAAGCTATGGCCGACGCGCACGCAGAGCTTGTGTCGTCGCTACGGAGCGCGGGCCGACTTAACGATATCTCGCAAAAGGAAGCGCTGCAGCAAGCGCACTTCGCGCAGGCGACGGCACAGCGCATGGGGATCACCTCGGAAGAATTTCTTGCGCGCTACCCGCTGGCCGACGTACGCGGGGCGCTTGAGAGTGACCCCGCGAACGTACCGCGCGTAACCGTCGAGGTTCGTACGGCAGTGCAAGCGACCGACGCGGGGCGCGAGCGCTCAGACGCTGACATTGTTGAGGCGCTAGACGCGGAAGGTATCGACGCGGAGACTGCGACGCCGGACGAGACAGTGGACGCCGTTGAGCGCTACTACGCCGGGGAGCCGCTGCAACAGGACGGCGGCGTAGACGCACAGCGCGGCGTGCGGCGTCTACCGGATCTTGAGCGCGCGAGCGCCGGTCCGGTCGGCGGTGTCCGCGAGGTCGCGTCCGCGTACATGAAAGCGCGCGGCTTGCCCGTACGTCACCAAGCGAATTACGTCAAGGTGGATCGAGAGCGCGCGGAAAAGATTGCTGCAGCGTACGAAGCGATGGCGAACAACCCGCAAGACCCCGAGGTCAAGGCGGCGTATGATGCGTTGGTCGAAGAGACTATCGCGCAGTATGAGGCGCTACTTGAGCTAGGGTACACCTTCGAGTTCATCGAAGGCGAAGATCCTTACAACTCGCCGCGCGACGCCATCGTCGACATGCAAGAGAATAAGCATCTGTGGGTCTTCCCGACGGATGACGGCTTTGGGTCAGGCGTAGGCGAGACGAAGATCGGGGTAGACAACCCCGGCGGTCAGTGGCTGAAGAGCAAGGTCGCGAAAGCCGAGGAAGACATGGCGACAGCGCCAGATAGCTCCTACCGCAGCAAGGGGCTGGCGGGTTCCACAACAGCGTACACCAAAACAGCGGTCATGCTGCCGGTGGCCGATTTGGCGGGCGTGCCGGGAGCGCAGAACGAAGCGCCCGCGCCGGGGAGCCGAAAGTATGACGATCTTGCGGCGGACGTCGCCGCGCGCGGGTTCCAGCAGGAGCAGGACGGAAACGCGATTTTGGTGGGTATAAACCACCTCGGGCAGCCGTACCTGTTGGAAGGTAACCACCGCGTCGCTGTAGCGGCGGCTAACGGCATCCACACGATCCGCGCGGAGGTACGTTGGTACAACGGCGGGGAGACAGCCGACGGCACGTTCACGCCCGCCAAAGTGAAAGAGATGACAGCGCCAGAACGCGGCAACCCGCTGCTGGCGATGACAGACTACGAGATCAGCGGTCGCAAGGCTCGCGTGAATGACCTGTTCCGCATCGTGCATGACGTGTTCGGTCACGGTTCCGAAGGCGCGTCCTTCGGCGCGCGCGGCGAAGAGAACGCATGGCAGGCGCACGTTCGCATGTTCACGCCACTCGCCGCTCGTGCGATGACGTCTGAGACACGCGGGCAGAACAGCTGGGTGAACTTCGGGCCGTTCGGCGAGCAGAACCGCGCGGACCCAACGAACACCACCTTTGCTGACCAGAAGGTCGGGCTGCTCCCCAAGTGGGCCAGCGAGGTTGGTCAAGCTGAAGACATAGGTACGTTCGACGCCAACAACCCGCGTGTCCTGCGCCAGCGAAAAACTGCGCCGAACGTGCCGACCAACAGCGACGGCACGATCACGCTCACGCACTTCTCCGACGAAGCGCGTGACACGATCTCACCGGCCAAGGCAGGCACCGGCCCGCTGCGCGGGGCAGAACGTAACCGGCGCGGCCCGAACAAGTCTTTCTTCGGCATCGGCGTCGGGCAGCCGGGCGGGTACAGAAAAGAAAGTCTCGGACCGTACAAGCACACCGTACGCGTCGCTAAGCGCGATCTGTATGATTTGACGCGCGACCCCGACAAGCTGGTCGAAGCAATTCCGACGGACACGCCGTCGATGCAGCGTATGGGCTGGGTCGAGGAACAGATACAGGCGAAGGGGCTGAAAGGTTATTTCGTACGTGAAGGACCGCACGGCATGTCGGCAGCGTTGTTTGACGACACACGCCCTGACAGCGTCACCGACGACCGTATGGTCGAGCTGTTCCAGTCCGGGGCGAACCCGGACTTTTTCAGTGCGCTGACGCGCGAGGTCGAGAACGCCAAACAGAAGAAGGCGGGCGCGAAAGAATGGTTCGCGATCATCCAGAAGCTGCCGGGGGTCAAGAAGGCAGAAATTCAATGGTCGGGCGTCGAGGCGTGGCTGTTCTCGCAAGAGGGGCAGATCGCACGCGAAGACGTCGCGGCGTACCTGCGGGATAACGAGGTCACGGTCGAGACGGTCACACTGTCCGGGGACAACGACGGCGAGTACACGGGCATAGATGACTACGGCGTCTACGTGAGCGGGCGCCGCGTGTACGAAGAGGACGAGGATTACCTCGCCGAGAGCGGCTGGGATGCTTACGGCGACGAGATCATCGGGACGAAACTAGACGAAGGCGTTGTCGATCTCCTTGAGGAGCACGAGGACGACTTTGATGAAGCGTTTCCCGACACAACCGAAAGCGCCGCCGCGCTCTTCCGCTCAGCTCTGGAGGAGTTGCACGAGGGCGGCACACCGTTCGTCAGTACGCCGGAGGAAGCGTGGATCGCGGACGTGGCGGTCTTGCCTGAGAATTACGAGGACGAGGCACGCGAACAGGCGACAGACCGGGCGCGCGAGGATTACAACGAGGATCCGCACTACGAGGTCGCCTTCACAGTCGACATGCCAAACGGCAGTACGAGGCACGAGACGGTGATCGAATACTCGTACGGCGACGTCTATCACGGAGGTGAGGATTACCCCAGCGTCGACGCCGCGAGGGACGGGATCTACGAAAACTACCTAGACGAAGCCCACGAGATGGCGGGTGAAGCGAACGGGAACACAAAATGGGGCGAATGGACCGAGACAGGCGGTGAGAACTACCGCGAGGTGCTGCTGACCGTGCCGGACCTCGACAGCACGGGACCGAACGCCGCTCTCAGCGTCGGCGCGTTTGTGAACCACAACCACTTCGACGAGCCGAACATCGTGGTGCACGCGCGCATGAACGCGCGGGTAGCGGCGAACGGCGACAAGGTTCTGTTCGTCGAGGAAGTCCAATCGGACCTCGGTTCATACTGGCGGGATAAGGGCGGAGCGCCGACGCTTCGAAACGTAGATACCGCCGAGATCGACAGGGCGCGGGAGGTTAACGACCGCGCACAGCAAGAGGCAGCGGACGCACGCACAGCGCTAAGCGCCGCAAACGACGCCGTTCGCGGCATGGTGGTGTCTCGCGCCCAAGAGGCGGGCGTGACGCTACCGGAAAACCCGACGCTGGTGGTCGCGCGCGCGCGACGCGCGCACCGGCTAGGGACGCAACCAGATGACACAGGCGGGGCGAACCCGGCGTTCGACGCCGCGCTGGACTGGGTATTACGTGATCTGCCCAACGAAGCGTACGACGACGTTCTCGGGGCGGCGGACGACGCGCGCGGGTACGAAGAAGAGACGGGGAGCGCGGCGATCACGTCGATGTCACGGCTCGGAGACTTGACGTCGCAGACGCGGCTTCAAAATCCGATCACGCCCTTCGAAGAAGAAGCATACTACTCGCTGATGGTGAAGAAGCTGCTTAAAATGGCCGCCGAAGAAGGCGCGGATCGTCTGGCGTGGACACCTGCGTACATGCAGGCGCGGCGCTGGTCGGGCAAGGTGCGGAACGTGGTGAACGAGATCACGTGGAATAGCAAACCGCACGAGGCGATCGCCGCAGACGGGACAGCGACGGATGCTCCGCGCGAGGTTATTCTCGACGGCGTGAACGGCACCGACGGGTTCCTCGTGAGTGCCGAAGGCATTATCTTAGAGAAGTCGACGAGTGGCGGTCCGATACCGGAAGCAGACGCCGTTGGTAAAACCCTTTCAGAGATGCTCGGCGGCGTCATGGCGCGTCGGATCATGGGCGAACCCGAAGGCGTGATCACCAACGAAAATATCGTCGTCGGCGGTGATGGGTATAAAATTTCGTACGACCAACAGATCAAGCGGTTCGTAGAGAAGTTCGCCAAGAAGTACGGCGGCAAACTGATCGTCGACACGACCATGCCGGACTTCGTGAAGAGTACGAACAGCGATCCGTTGGCGAAAGCGGTGAAGCGGTTCGGTTTTCAGAACATGATCGCGGCGTTGCGCGAGAGCGACGTACGAACGCCGAAGTTTTGGGCGGAACTCGATCAGGTGTACATGGCGAAGTTCGACGAAGCCGAGGCACGCGTAGATAAAGCCATAGCAGAGAACGAAGCGCAGATCGCCGAGTACGAGGCGACGGCGGCGGCGCTGGTCGACGCCGAAGGCTTCGTCAAAATAGAAGACCAGAACGCGTACTCGCAGGCATTAGATAAGAGCGGCAGACTGCAGCTGATGACCGAGACACGGTACCAAGAGAAGCGCGACTTCGCTGACCCTGAACGACGCGCGCAGACGGTGTACATTAACATCATACGCGAGAGGTATATCACCGAGGCTAACGTCAAGTCGGTGTTGCCCGCCGACGCGCTGCCGCAAGGAGACGCCGTCTGGTCGGTCACGATCACGGACAAAATGCGCGACGCCGCCAAAGAGGCACAGCCGCTGTTCCAACGCC
>Ga0208643_1000824_pt1 | contig 19150 bp, 16 predicted proteins | sample VirMetDEL_Nov_12_FD_184516 | JGI IMG/M metagenome (GOLD analysis project Ga0208643, IMG submission 184516) | Aqueous microbial communities from the Delaware River and Bay under freshwater to marine salinity gradient to study organic matter... | ecosystem: Environmental > Aquatic > Marine >... | reverse complement strand
GCTAGCAGCGTTAGATGCTATATTTTTTTGCAATAATAAAAAGCGTTGATATCAAAAATATCAGCGCTTTTTTAATGTTATGGTTTTAGTTACAAACCATTATGGTATTGAATATTCGTCGACGCTGGCACTAACTCATTCAGTTGTTGTTTTGCTGCCAATTGCTTATTTAGTGATTGGTTAGACAATAGCTCTTCAAATTGACTGATCAATAAGGCTTTATCTGGTGAGGTATTATCACCGGCGCCTATGTTGGTTAAATCAATCATAAAGCCATCAAATAAGTGTGATAAGTCTGCAATAATTTCCATATTTAGAAATTGATCTTGGTTATAAATACTTGGGTAACCGGCTTTTTGTTTATCGATATTAAACGACACACCTTTAAGGTTAGTGATGCTGGTCGATTTATCACATGAAAGCATACAGCCGTTGTCGATACGCGGTTTTTCACAACCGACACTTTGTTGGAAGAAACACTGGCGGCTCGTCATCAACAAAATAGGGTGGTAAATGCTGTAAAACAATTTAAAGTTTTCCGGGCGAGCAATATTCTTCATCTGCATGGCATTTATCTCGTTAGAAATAAAGGCGCCACTACAATCAAAGCCTTCCTTCATTGCCATTAAAGCATATGAATTGGTGGTATTTAAAAATGGTCCAGCAATCCACTTAATACCTAATTCATTAGCACGATAGGCTATACCGGTATTATTAGTGACAATTAATTTAGGCTTTACTTGTTCTAAAATATTAACCGCTACGTCGTAATCTTTACCGATAAGTACAGCTGGAAACCACGGAATTAAACGCGGGTTAGCCTGTAAAAAACCAACATATTTAGTACACTCACGTTTGTAAGCGTCAGGTAACTTAAAGTAAATATCGGCATCAGTAATATTAGCCAATGCAACATCAGCTTCATCACAAATTAACAGGGATAACTTTGTATCGCTGTTAGCTTTAGGGTGATTAACTAATGGTGGTAAGGTCACTTCGGGTAATACGGTTACTGAATTATTGAGTTTGTTCGCAATTTCATTTTTAAGCGCCGTGAGCTCTTTAAATGGAATACTTAAACCCGCGTCTAGGTTGTCACAATTTAACTCGTTAAGTAAAAACTCGACATTATTAAAGCTTTTAAAGCGCTTTTCGATGGTCGCCCGATCTATACTGGCATTATCACTTGTTCGCATTAAACTGGTTGACTGCACAGTAAAGGTGTTTTGCTCAACAGAAAAACCAATGGTGCTTAGGTTTTTAGTCACGGTTACCGTTAATGGCTGACCAAGTTGGCCTGAAAAAATTAAGGTTAGCGGTACTTTTTCAATGCTTAAGTGCTTAATTTTCTCAACCACTTCTGCTTCAATGGTATTTTTATCTGTTTGCAGACTTTGCTCTACGTCTTGAATTTGTACCACTGAAATCGCTTGGCTATCGTCGGCTTTAAATTTACTCACCGCATGCACTTTTGAATTATCACGTGGGTTATCAATAAACATTGACTGGTTTAAATCACCACGTAAAAACGCGTTTGAGAAATCACGATTAAATACTTTATATAAGCGCTCGCCATCTTGGGTTAATTCACCAGTATTGAGGAAACCATCAATTTGTTTACGAAAGCTATCAACTACGGTATGAACATAGTTTGCGCCTTTAATACGGCCTTCAATTTTAAATGAATGCACGCCGGCTTCGATTAAGGCCGGTAAATCAAAAAAGGCTGAATTGTCTTTAATGTTGAGCGGGAAGTTATGGCCAGAGGGCGTAGTTTCATACTCTTCACGACAGGCTTGGCTGCATCGGCCGCGGTTACCTGAATTACCAACGCTGGCTGAGGTTGAATAACACAAACCTGAAAAGGCAACACAAAGTGAACCGTGAACAAAAACTTCAGTTAGTACCTCATGCTCAAGACAAACTTTATTTATTGCGGTAATTTCACGTAAATTTAATTCACGAGATAAATTAACCCGAGAAGCACCTAATTTTTTCAAAAAGGGGATTTGGCCAATATTATGCGTGGTTAACTGGGTTGAAGCATGAATATCTAAGGTTGGAAAATGCTTGGTAATAATGTTAAACATGCCGATATCTTGCACAATAACGCCGTCTAACGTGGTGTTAACCAGTTTACTTAATAACTTGGCAATGGACTTAAATTCACGCTCTAAAATAATAACATTTAGCGTTAAAAATATTTGGCAGTCGTATTGATGTGCCAAGCGAATAATACCAATAAGTTGTTCAAAAGAGATATTAGCAGCGCGATTGCGGGCATTTAGCGTATCTAAACCACAGTACACTGCGTCAGCACCTGCAATAATTGCCGCTTTAATTGCGTCGACATCACCACCGGGGGCTAATAATTCAATTTTATGATCCATTTGTACAACTTTTTGTTCGCTAAATTTCAGAGCAGGGATTTTACCCGTATATTTCCCGAATGAATACCGTTAAAGTTGCACTTTAGTGACCGTATAACATCAAAAAGAAATAAATCATGGCATTACCTATCCTTTACTCATTAAGAAACTGTCCTTATGCCATGCGAGCGCGGTTGGCTATCTTCAAATCAAAGCAGCCTGTGGCATTGCGTGATGTGGTATTAACCGATAAACCCGCCGAGATGATATTAGCTTCAGCAAAAGCAACGGTACCTATTTTAGTCTTAGCACAAACAAGCGCTTTTAGCGGTGGTATAGGGGAAGAAGCTAGCACTAAGGTGATAGATGAAAGTTTAGATATTATGCTATGGGCTCTACATAACGCCGACCCGAACGATCTGCTGCACAGCGCTGAACCGAAAATGTTGACACAAATGCTACAACTGATCACTGACTTTGATATTGAATTTAAAACACGTTTAGAGGCTTATAAATGTGCCAAACGTTATCATGAAAAAAACCTTAACGATTGTCGAGTCGCTTGTGAAGTATATATTCAACAATTAGAAACGCGTTTAACTGAGCATGAGTTTTTATTCTCAGCAAAAGAAAGTTTAGCCGACATTGCCTTGTTACCTTTTATTCGTCAATTTGCCCGCATAGAGCGTCAATGGTATTTACAATCACCGTATCCAAATCTACAACGCTGGCTAAATAACTATTTGCAAAGCCCAATGTTTACTAAGGTCATGGTGAAACATCCACTTTGGTTAGAGCATGGCGAAGAGGTCGTTTTTGTTGGTCAGTAGCGACTGGTGATATTTTTATAGAGTTATGGCTAACAAATTTAAAAAACTCGATGTAGCGATGTTATTTTTAGTGCACTCGTACCGTCGTGTAGTAGGCGGTTATATTTTTCATAAATAGGAGTATATATGTCTTTTGAAAGAATCATGGGTTTAGAGGTTATTAACGATGAAGTTTATCAACAATATCGTGAGCATATGATGCCAATACTGCATACCTTTGGTGGCAGCTTTGGTTATGATTTTACAGTGAATAAGGTCTTAAAATCAAAAACAGAGGAAGTCATTAATCGTGTGTTTACGATAGATTTTCCAAGCAAAGAAATAATGGATAAGTTTTTTACTGATCCGACTTACCTCGCAGTGAAAGATAAGTATTTTCAGCACTCGGTAAAATCAGTAACGACTATTTCAATGCATGACAATAATACGTAAATCCTTTTATGTAACGTTCTGCAGATTGTGAGTGCGGCATGCCGAGCATTTATATACTGAACATAAGAAGCCAATATAGTTGACTTTACGGTTTAGTGATTGATTTTTGTCTTGGCACAATCCAAGGTTAGGTCTGATTAATCGTTTACCATTTCAGTTCATCTCTTAAGTATTGCACTCTTAACCACCTAGTATTGATACATTAATTCATGTGACAGCTTTGGGAAAATGCTCGTGCCAATAATGTGATTTTTCGCACAAGGTGAGGAAATATCATCCATCACTTGATCGGTATCAAGTAGCCTTCATTCTTCTTGGTAATTCCCCATTCATCAATTGCTCTAGCTTATTTTTGCGCGTATTTTAGCGAATATTACCTCGTTACCCCCAGAGAAAAGTACGAATAGGATATTATGGCTACTATTAATTTAAATGCGTCAGTTGCTATTGCTGCTGATAATACCGAGCGCTCACCGGCACCACTTTACTACCAAGAACAAGACAATGAAGTAGCGTTGTTCGAATATGCCTATAGTCATCAGTTACCTGTATTGATAAAGGGACCTACGGGCTGTGGTAAAACACGTTTTGTCGCCCACATGGCCGAAAAGTTAAATAAGCCATTATATACAGTTGCTTGTCATGACGACTTAACGGCTGCCGATTTAGTTGGGCGACATCTTGTTGGGCCAGAAGGGACTTATTGGCAAGATGGACCACTGACCAAAGCAGTGCGTGAAGGCGGAATATGCTATTTAGATGAAGTGGTTGAGGCGCGAAAAGATACTACCGTGGTTTTACATCCTCTTGCCGATGATCGTCGTATTTTACCGCTGGAAAGAACTGGTGAATTAATTGCAGCAGCACCAGGATTTATGTTGGTGGTTTCTTATAATCCGGGTTACCAAAATCTTTTTAAAGGAATGAAACCAAGTACCCGACAACGCTTTGTTGCTTTACGCTTTGGCTACCCTGAAAGCCAAGTTGAGCAAGACATTATTATTAAAGAAACCGGTGTCGCGCCAAATATTGCAAGTAAATTGGTGGAATTAGCACAAGCATTGCGTCGATTAGAAGATAATGATTTAGAAGAAGTTGCCTCAACACGTTTACTTATTTATGCCGCCAAAATGATGTCTTCGGGTATGAACCCTATTGAAGTATGTCGTTGCTGTTTAGCTGAACCTTTATCAGATGATATACAAACGATAAATTCAATTATGGAAGTGGTTAAAATTTATTTTGATGGCGAATAATTCACTGTCCTCAACTGATGCTCTCATCGCCAATGCGCCGGCATGCAACACGCATGAACTGAAAAGGTTACCTGGCGACCTGGCGATGTGGTTTTTTATTTTGGCTGAGTTAACGGTATTTGCGATATTTTTTATTGGCTTTGCCATTGCTGAAAACCTAAATTTAGTGATGTTTGCCGAAGGTAAGACGCAACTGCATAAAGTTGCTGGTCTTATTAATACCATTGCCCTGATCACCAGTAGTTACTTTGTCGCAATATCTTTGCATGCCATGCGAGCAGGCAATAACCAACAAGCGGTTATTCGGTTGGGGTTAGCGTTAATGTTTGCCAGCGTTTATATCGTATTAAAGCTTTGGGAATATCAAGCCTTGTTCGCTCAAGGTATTGATATAGAAACTAATACCTTTTTTACGTTGTACTTTTTAATTACCGCATTCCACTTTATGCATATTTTATTGGGCATGGTGATATTGGCTTACATGGCTAAAAATGCTTATCAAGGTAAATATAACGACCCCAGATCAGAGAATGAGTTTTCTGGCTTTGAATCAGGCGCTTGTTATTGGCATATGGTTGATTTGTTATGGATTATTCTTTTTCCACTTATTTACGTTATTTAAGGATTGTTGCAATGATAAAAGCTTGGCAGCGTTTTGCATTAAGTTGGGGCTGGCTAATTTTATTAACGCTTGCTTCAGTGGCCATCGGACAATATTTTCAATCTTCGCCGTTTAGTGCTTTAGGGTTCATTGCTATGATCATGCTGATTATTGCCATGAAAGGGCAGCAAATTATTGATGTGTTTATGGAGTTAAAGCATGCACCTCGTTTGTGGCGCAACATCATGCTGGCTTACGTTGTTGTTGTACCTTTTATCATCACGCTTATTTATCTCTGAAAATCTTATTTTTGGCGTAATAAAACGCTAAATTTATTTTCAATTAACATCAATGAAACACAGTGAAAAAATATCATTTTTTCACGACTTTTTTCGTATGAACTTTGTGCTATTTCGTTATGTTGATATTTTCTATATGATGTTGTTACACCATAAAACCCTAAAAAAATTAAGGGTTTAGTTGGCTATTGTGATGAAGTTAAGCGGATTATCAGAAAAAATATTACGCTTTTTTACTTTAATTCAAACTATTTCGACTTTATTTGTTACACATCTCTAAAAACTTGATTTTCATCAAAGAGAGCACCTAGAGATTACCTTATGATGAATTTGCTTTATTACATTATTTTAATAAGGGAAATACCATGTCAGAGCGTTTTACAAAAGGCATGGCTCGAAATATTTATTACGGCGGAAGTGTATTCTTCTTTCTAATATTTCTTGCTTTGACTTTCCACACAACCAAAGAGATGCCCAAACGGGATCATCGCGAAAATATCACTGAGTCTGTAGTGCGTGGAAAAGCGCTATGGGAAGACAACAACTGTATCGGTTGTCATACATTAATTGGTGAAGGGGCTTATTTTGCGCCTGAACTTGCTAATGTTTATGACCGCCGTGGTGGGGAAGCTGGTTTTAAAGCATTCTTCAACGGTTGGATGAAAGCTCAACCATTAAATATTCCAGGTCGTCGCCAAATGCCGCAGTTCAACCTAAATGATCAAGAAATTGATGATCTAGCTGAATTCCTTAAATGGACTTCAGAAATGGATGACAACAATTGGCCACCAAACATAGAAGGATAATGGCGTGAATACTCTTAAATATCAATCACAAGCCGTTGCAAAGCCTTATTTTATTTTTGCTATGATCTTGTTTGTCGGCCAAATATTATTTGGTTTACTGATGGGTTTACAATATGTTGTCGGCGATATCGTCGGTGGCTTAATTCCATTCAATGTAGCTCGTATGGTTCACACCAACTTACTTATTGTTTGGTTACTATTTGGCTTTATGGGGGCGGCTTATTACTTAGTGCCCGAAGAGGCTGAAACTGAGCTGCACAGCCCGAAATTGGCGATTGCGCTATTTTGGATTTTTGCTGCAGCAGGTGTATTAACTATCTTAGGTTACTTGTTTGTACCTTACGCTACTTTAGCGCATATCACCGGTAATGATTTATGGCCAACCATGGGACGCGAGTTTCTTGAACAACCAACCATTACTAAAATTGGTATTGTTGTTGTGGCTTTAGGCTTTTTGTATAACTTGGGTATGACTATTTTGAAAGGCCGTAAAACTGCTATCAATATGGTATTGATGACAGGTTTAATTGGTTTAGCGGTATTCTTTTTATTCGCATTTTATAACCCAACTAACTTAGCATTAGATAAATACTTCTGGTGGTTTGTCGTGCATTTATGGGTTGAAGGTGTATGGGAATTAATCATGGGCGCTATTTTAGCCTTTGTATTAATCAAAGTGACTGGCGTTGACCGAGAAGTGATCGAAAAATGGTTATATGTGATTATTGCCATGGCATTAATCTCAGGTATCTTAGGAACAGGTCATCACTTTTACTGGTTAATGACGCCGGCATATTGGCAGTGGGTTGGCTCAATTTTCTCAGCCATAGAGCCGTTACCTTTCTTCGCGATGGTGTTATATGCCTTTAATATGGTTAACCGTCGTCGTCGCGAACACCCGAATAAAGCGGCAACGTTATGGGCATTGGGTACTTCAGTTATGGCATTTTTAGGCGCTGGCGTATGGGGATTCTTACATACATTAGCTCCTGTGAACTACTTTACTCATGGCACACAAATTACTGCGGCTCATGGTCATATGGCCTTTTACGGCGCTTATGCAATGATCGTTATGACAATCATGTCATATGCTATGCCTAAGTTGCGTGGTGTCGGTGAAGCTAACTGTAACAGAGCACAAGTTACTGAAATGTGGGGCTTTTGGTTAATGACGGTTGGGATGGTATTTATTACTTTATTCTTAACCGGTGCTGGCGTATTGCAAGTATGGTTACAACGTTTACCTGAAAGTGGTGAAGCCTTAAGCTTTATGGCAACACAAGACAAATTAGCGATATTCTACTGGTTACGTGAAATTGCTGGTGTCGTATTCTTGCTAGGTCTTATTGCTTATATTGCGAGCTTTTTCGTTAAAGAAAAACAAGTAGCTTAACCCTGAGCTGAGCGCTTATATTCAAGTCATTGAACATAACTTAGCTTAGTGACATAAAGTCGTGGTAGTGATATCACGACTTTATTTTTTTAATCACAACTGAAGAAGCAGTTGAGGAGAAACGCTTGAGTGAAGGTAAATTAACCCAACGTAAGCAAAAACATATATTACAGCGTTTTGCTAAGGTTATTGGTGTAATAAGCATTATTATTGCGCTTGTTTGTGCGGGCTATCTACTGACCTTAACGGACAGTGAAGATAAAGTGATGAAAGCATTTTATGGCTCAATTTCATTTTTCTGCTTTATGATGGGCTTGGTACTACAGAGTATTGGTAATGCTAATTTGCCCGATTTGACGGTGCCAAAAGATAAAGTAAAACAAGCGCCTTTTGATGAAAAATAACAGCTTAAAACTCTGCACTTAATCTTGCTAAATTGACATACATCACAACTCACTTAAAAATATTTTGTTAGCATATGAGCAAGTCAATCGAATAAAGCAGTGATCCTTTTAGGAAGGGTAAAATGGAAGAGTGGGTAGGCGGCCTTTGGCATAAATATATCACACGCAAAGCAAGTTCTAACTATGTCGATGCGGCGGTACAGTTTTCACAAGTTAGTCATGCGATAGGGCTGGTTTATCGCGCCTTAGGCGGTGAAGCGGTTAAGCGTGTTGAAGCTGCTAGTGCTCGAGATTATATTGTTCGTCGTAGCTTTCTGGAAAAAATTGCCGGTGAAAACCAACAAATTAGTCTTGCTTGGCAAGATGACGAAAGCCTACGTTTACCTGAAACCTTAGCCGTATTCCCGAGTAGCGAATTAAATCATGACTTGTATATTTGGTTGGCGGTATTAGCTGCTCAGCATAATGGTAAGTTTCGTCATTGGGCTATTGATAATCAACAACTGGTGGTTGATGTACTTGCGCGCTTTCCAGCATTAATTCCTCGTTACCAACGCCTCGCCAAAGCATTCGTCAATAGTCGTGCAGATCACTCGAAAAGGCCGAAAGCTGAACAATTAATGGAGCAGGCGATTAACCAAGCGATTTTAACGCCCGGCTCAGTACAAGATTTTCCTAGCGTAAACTATGCGCCACAAGCGGTATATTTATGGTTATATCCTTCTGCACATGTTGATCCACAAGTTGTACCTGAATACGACGATGAAGAAGAATTGGCGGCGAGTGAGTTAAGTAAAGCGAAAAAAAGCGACACCAGCCGCAAAAAAGCCGAGCGTGTTGATTCTGGTGACGACAAAGATGGCATGATGATTTTTCGCTTGGAAAGTATGTTCTCTTGGAGTGAGTTTTCAAAGCTCGACCGAGGCACCGATGATAGCGACGACGATGAAGACGATAACCAACGTATTGCCGATGATTTAGATAAAATTACTGTTGCAAAACAGCAAAGCCAAAAAAGTGCCCGTATTAAAATTGATATGGATTTGCCGTCGGCAGCTGAAGATGATTTACCACTAGGTGACGGTATTAAACTGCCAGAGTGGAATTATAAAAAGCACAGTTTAGAAGCGGATCGTTGTTTACTACAACCTATGCTGCCTAAAGACTGCAGCGCAAAAAAGTTACCTGTTAAGTTACAAAAAACCGCAAAAGTGATACAAGCACAATTTGAGCAATTACGTAGCGTACGTTATTGGTTGAAAGGTGAACAGCAAGGTGAAGAGCTAGATCTTGCTGCTTGGCTTGATTTTCATATTGAGTCAAAAATATCCCCCACTAAAGAAAGAGGGCTCTATCGAAGCTTCCGCGGTAATAACCGTGATATTTCGACCTTGCTACTTGCGGATTTGTCGATGTCTACCGATGCCTATTTAGATAATAACAGTCGGGTCATCGATGTGGTGCAAGACTCAATGTTATTATTTGGCGAAGCGCTACATAGTGTTGGCGATAGTTTTGCTATGTATGGTTTCTCATCAGTCAAGCGCACGAATGTACGTTTTACGGTGTTGAAAAATTTTAATGAAAAGTACGATGATATTATTCGCGGACGCGTGCAATCAATTCGGCCCGGTTTTTATACCCGCATGGGCGCCGCTATTCGACAAGCAACTAAAGTATTGCTTGAGCAACGTAGTACGCAGAAACTGTTGTTAATACTTACTGATGGCAAGCCCAATGACATTGATCATTATGAAGGGCGTTTTGGTATTGAAGATACTCATCAAGCGATTAAAGAAGCCAATAAACTGGGAATTAAACCGTTTTGCATAACCGTTGACCAAGAGGCGCAAAGTTATTTGCCTTATTTGTTTGGTAGTAATGGTTATACGGTGATATTAAGACCAGATCAATTGCCCGTAAGGCTACCACAGCTTTATCATCAATTGACTAGTCAGTAAGCGGGTGGTTAGTTGCGTAAAACGCTAGTTAATTTTAGGAATGAAAATGTTTGATGACCAAGTGGCTTGCCTATTTTGCCAAGTAAAAAATGACCATAAATCAAGCCATTGTAGCCACTGTGGCATGGCGTTAGCTAAGCAGCATCCAGAAGGAAAAGCACGCCGCAGCTTTTTCGTTAAAGCGTTTTGGGGCATTGTGATTTTTTGTTTGGTGATGATGTACTATTTGCCTCGTTAGACAATGCAAAATATTCACATGCTGAGTTAATTACCGAGTTTTATTTTAGCTAATTTAACGTATTAATTATTATTTTACTCAATAAAAATAGCATGCTAGAGCTAAGAATCTTAGTAAAAAATAGTGATTTACTAGTGAATTTTTAACGGAAATTCCCAGCATTCGCTAGGTGTTTTAGAAAAAATTATTGAAAATAAATCATACATTAAGAAAATATAAAAACTGAAGTATTAGAATTTATTAAAGAAGAATACCAACTATTGACTAGTTGGTATTCGTTGGTAGGAATAATTTATAATGATTAATATGACCAAATCATGCTGTTAAACGTTGAAAGCTCTAATTGCACTAAAGCTCCATGACCTAAAACACCGTATGCAATATCGGGGTTTTTAGGGTCAATCATCATCCCACCATAATTAACCCTATTTACATTCCCAAGTGCACCATTCATATTGACACTTCTAGCAACACCATAGGCAGATTTAAAAATAGGATCATCTTTATTATCTGCTGTATCTGCTAAAAGAGGTTCTCTTGTCCCTACACCTAATTCAACTACAACATGAGCACCATCATGACTACCCGATGCCATGATAAGAGGACGACCATCTTTTTCCATATAAACCATTCTTGTATGACCCATACCTGTGTATGTCCCAGTAGCAAAAGTTTCTAATGATCTAAACCCATCTTCAAGAGTAAATGAATAAATATCTTTTTTTGATACTCCGTAAATCATCGGACCATATTCTTCGTCTTCATGATAGAGCATTCCTTTCAATGGGAACTGTATAAATTTACCCTCACCAATTTTAGTGTATGCCGGTGCTGATTTTTGCTTGCCACCAGGGTTATGCCCTTTGGCATTGCCCCACACTGAGATAGGGGTACAGGTTTTAGCATCTGGGCTGATTTTTAAGATACCATCACCTGCTCGAGTATCATGCATCGAAAGGTAAAATTCATTTTTTGGTCCCATAGCAAATGCCATTGCAATGGTTGCTACACTGTCTCGCTTCGGATACTTGCCATTAGGTCGATAACATTGACCATATTTTTCATCTGCTTTTGGTGAATGCTTTGCATTTTGTGCTTTCCAGATTAGAGAACGTTCTCCTGTGTCTGGGTTGATTTTAATAATTTCGGCGCGAGTATTTGTCCCTTCACCTGTACCACCTGCTAACAGATAAATCATACCATCGTTACCCCATTTCATAATTGAAGGTCCCGTTAGCGGTTGTTTAGGGTGATTTTTTTGTACTCCATCTGATAAGTAGCCTGAACCAAAGTCTTTCATTCCTCTGCGTCTATCAGGATAAAGACCTGTTACCACTCGTCTATTTTTTGTATCTATGTTCCATGCAACAATGCTTCCTGAATATACATGGCTAGGGTCAGTCCATCTTATTACTGAAAAAAATTCTCGCGTTTCTGGACGAAAAATTCCACCCGTCCATCTAGTTATTCCGTTTCTTCTCCAAGCATCAAACTTAGGACCTTTTCCATACTTTACCGGCCATTTTCTTTTCATTTGATTCGTTGGATTGGCACAGTTGATAATTCCTTCCATAGGGTCAGTATTTTTATCATTAGGATTTAAATATTTATGACCCGTTCCTGTCACGCGACAACGACAATCAATTTCAAGGTTTGTTGGAAAAAGGATGTGTTCAGTATATGTACCACAAGCATAGTTGTAATAAGGGCTCTCTTCGTTAGTTGTTGAACGAACGCATTGCGCCTTACCATTGTTTAACCTTTTATCTTGTCTACAACTTGCACCAAAATCACATTGTTCGATTGGTGTTTTAGGATCTGATTTGAGTGCTACGAAACTATTATTATATAGTGTTGTACCACCTAAAGGACCAGGGTATACACAAATTGAAGGCTCTGATTTTGGAGAAGAGTTTGCAATGGCATTTTTAACAAAAAGTGCCATAAATGTGACGATAATAATACTTAAAAAGTTCGTTTGTTTTAATTTATTCATTTTTATCCTTTAAATTCTAATACGTAATTAATTCACGTATACAAGCCATCAAAAATGAGCATTTGCTAGTTTGAGTGATAAAATAACTAACATGAATGCTTTAGCTAATGTAAGTATCCTATTTCTTTAGCTGTGATCATTATTTTGTGAGAACTATATAGAATGAAGACTAAAAAAGTTAAAATTTCATACTTTAGTATGAGTGACTTGATTATAGTGGCGAAGTGATTTTTGGTTACTCATTATAGGTCATGTTTATTGCGACAAAATTGACGCTAACAAAGAATCTTTATTCGGCTCTGATCCTATTAAAGGAGATATTTTATGAGGTAAGCATAAAATGTTAGTTATGAAGTTGTAACGCATATTCACTTCAGAAGATAAAAAGTTGCTATTATATTAGATTTACTCGATTTTCGTGCTTAGGAAATCATCAATTTGCAATAAGCGAATATTAAAAACTTTAAGTCGAACTAGTATTTTTCATTGCATTATTTTTGAATTTATTTGTGAGTGATATTGTTAAATAATAACGATAATATCAAATTTGAGCTCTATAAACATTATGATGGATAGTCTTAATTTTATAGAATATTTTGTTTATAAATTGCTATGAAACATATAACCTTGCTACATATACTTTTACTTTAAAATAATTATATTAAGAGTTTGTTAATGAAAATACTGACCCTGGACGATCACCCTATATTTAGCCAAGGCTTAAAAGAGTCATTGTCCACTAATAATAAAGACTTTGAAGTAACTTCTAGCTTAAATGCCAAGCAGGCTTTAAAGCATTTGCAATCAAACATTGACTTTGATTTATTGATACTCGATTTATCTATGCCAGACATGGATGGTATATCATTTATAAAATCTCTCATCTCTAGAAACATTTATATTCCAATTGTTATCATGTCTGCTAAAGAAGATTTGGTTGCTATATCAGAATGCTTTAGGTTAGGAGTGTTAGGCTTTCTGCCGAAAACATGGACGGTAAGTCAACTGAGTAAAGCATTAACTGAAATAGGTAATGGTGAAATTGTTATTCCTGAACATATTGCTAACGCTTTGGCGACAATGTCGAAAAATTCATTAGAGAACACTAAGTCATCGTTAAGCGAACGGCAATTAGAAATACTAAAAATGGTACAAGCTGGATTGAGCAATGCGGGTATTGCTGCCGTTTTGTATATCAGTGAAGCAACCGTTAAATCCCATTTGCAAAGGGTATTTAAAATATTAGGCGCAAAAAATAGAATAGATAGTGTGCGTAAAGCTGAACATTTTAATATAATACCGGTGCTTAAGTAATTTTTGAAAGTTTGTTTGGAGCAACTGCGTTGCTTTATCACTCGGTGAGTGATCACATTTATATCATTAAAGGCTCTTCACTTTGTTCAATACAGTACTCGATCAGAAAATAAATAAAGATCTTATTGAGAAGGAGCGTTTTGTTTTATACATGAACGAAATGCTGAGGAATTACATTGGCTCAATATTGGTTGGGTTACCACTTTTTTATTTTATTTTTCATTCTCAATCATTATTATATGGTGTCAATATCTGGTTTACTTTTGATGCTATATTAATGGTGGCTGCTTCTTTTACTTATTATGTTTTTTATCAACACTACGATATATTTCAATTGTCTAGTTGGAAAAAAATCAGTGACATACCTCTTATTATTTTTAGTTTGCATATAGCATCTTCTCCTTGGTTATTTTTACAAGTGGAAGCGGATATTTATCTGTATACCTTGTTTATTATGATTATTTCGTTAACAGGAACCGTTACTCATGCTATAGCTTATTACTTTGAGAGGCTTCTTGTTTTTTCGATTCTGCCATTATTATCTTTGGCTGTTAAATTTTATACTATGGAAAGTGAAAATCATTTTGAAATTTATATAGTTTTAATTTTGGTGTGGGCTGGGTTAATAGCATTTGCACAACGCATTAATAAATCACTAATGAGTTCGATAGTTCTCAAGTTTGAACATATTCAGGCACGCTCTAATGCTGAACGTATTAATGCGGAAAAGTCCCGGTTTATTGCTGCGGCCAGTCATGACATTCGGCAGCCGCTTCAGGCGATAAACCTTTTGGTGAGCACACTTAAATCGGGGAACACCAAGCCTAACGATGTTGTACTATTTGAGCGCTTAGAAGATAGCGTTGAAAGTATGTCTGAATTACTTAATAGTATGCTTGATGTTTCTAAGTTAGATGCTCATGTGATTGTACCTCAGCCGACACACCTTTGTTTAACGACATTATTCGAAAAATTACAAGGTCAATTAAAACCATTTGCGAAAGCCAAAGGTATTAATTTAGTGATTGAGGCTGACAATAATGTTGTGCTAGCGGATGCAGTTTTGCTGGAACAAGTGTTAAACAATTTATTATCAAATGCCATCCGTTATACAGCTTCAGGCATCATTACATTATCAGCACAGAGTGCTTCAAAACAAATAAAAATAAGCGTAAAAGATACTGGCATGGGTATAGCCAGTGCTGATAAAGAAGCTATATTTCTTGAATTTTATCAGCTGCATAACCCAGAGCGAGATCAAAATAAAGGTTTAGGTTTAGGGTTATCTATTGTTAAACGATTGTGCGCATTACAAAACTGGCCATTATCGCTTGATTCTGAAGTGGATGTCGGTAGTTGTTTTAGCTTTAAAGTCATGGAAGGGGAACGCGAAAAAATAAAGATAATAGACACCGTAGATATGAACAAAAATTTAGGAGCGGTTGATATAATAGTTATAGATGATCACGAAGGCATTCGTTTTAGTCTTAGCAATATGTTGAGTAACTGGGGATGTAAAGTTCGTTCATTTGAATCAGCAGATAATGCTTGTGAAGCGATTCAGCAATTACCTACTTGGAAACCTAATTTAATAATATCAGATTATCGATTACGCAATAGCCTGACAGGAATAGAGGCCATTGATAAAGTTAAAACAACGTTAAATTACTCTATTGAAGCAATTATAATTAGTGGTGATACGGCACCAGAGGAAATAAAAAAAATTGAAAAAAGCGGATTGATTGTGTTTCATAAACCAGTCAAACCTGCAAAGCTTAGAGTAATTATATCCAGAAAAATGAAGTCTATTATTGAGTCAAATATATAAAGTGGAAAATAAAGTTAACTTTATCTCCATTGTTTTTTTATTAGCTAAAAATTTTAGTAAATGAGATTTTAAAAGCATTTAAATCGTTAACAGATGGAGCGACAGTTACATATCAATATCTTGTTCATGATTTATCTCATACTATTTAGAATAGCGCTAAAGGAGTAATTTAAAATAAGGTATACACAACCATTAATTAAGTTGTGTATACCTGCGTGTTATTTTTACAGTCTCTTATTTATTCAATCTCAAATATTCAAATGCAAATAAACTTTTGCCTGAATTTTGATTATAATATTGACAATAAAGTTTTTCACCTTGTGGTGGCGCTAAAGTACTGGTATTCGCTAAAATACTCAGCATGGTTTTTCCTTTAGATTCAAGTTTTTTCTTCCATTTTCCGCTACGGTTACTGTTGCTGCCCTCAGCACACTCTTCAATACCTTCTGAGTTACCGCAAAAAAGAAGCATATCTTTACCCGTTAGGTAGTTAACAGTATAAGGATATTCAGTTTTTGGTTCACTTTCACCTATCGCACCGGCACCAGGATTGGCTGATTTAATACATTGCATAGACCAATCACTAGAATTGCCTGCTTTATATGCTTTTGTATCAACTTCCATATAAGCTATTTCACGAGACTGAAGCGAAGGTAAAATGCAGCCGTTACTTAATTTTGCTGACTTTCTATTTATAAGCCCTGTACGTTTTTCTTTTGTAAAGCCTTTTTGGAATGTATAAGTACCACTTTCCCCTATCGTGATATTATCTGGCTTAAAATCAGTACAGCTTGTCATGGAAGTTAAACTATCATCGGGTCCACCTGCAAGACTTGGACTTGCTACATTGCTAGAGCTAGAAGACTTTTTCTTAACTTCTTCTTTAGTCACACTTTTAACTTTACTTTTTATATCATCAAAAAGTCCAGCATTAGCATTAGTTACACCGACCGATAAAGCCAAGCCTATTAAGATGGATACTTTGGTTAACGTCATTATTTATTCTCTTTAGTAATCATTGTTTCGGGGCACTATATAGATCGAAAACCCAAAGTTGTTAAAATTTCATACTTTAGTATGAATGATTAAATTGTAGTGCTTAACTCATCATTAGGGCGATTGTGACAGAGCATATATATGATCTGTCAGCAGTCTTGAAGGTAGCGGGCATAAGAGTGAGGTTGATTATAACGACAAATAATCTGTAATTAAAACCCATGTACAACGTCTTATTTTAGCAAAAAAGAAATCTGACAATGTCTCATCTAACTTCCGTTCTAGCGCAAAAAATGGCCATCGAAATAATGGCTGAATCACCCATTTTAAAAATGACTTTTATTGTAACCGAAGCTGGATTAGTACATACATTACTTTGCAGAGTGCATTTAACCTTAAAGATAAATAGAACACTAAAACAATTGGAATTATCAAAATACCCTGATGGCAAAGCACGTTCGAGCTTTTGTCAAAAAACATTTTAACTGATTGCCACTTTTGTCTGTTGGAGGCATATTATTTACCGCGTTAATGTTTTAAAAAATGATCCTGTACTGATCTTCCTGTTTAAAGATTAATTACACTTATGCTGGTAATTAATCTTGTTGCTTTTTTTTTCGTGTGTAAAATACCGCCATCATTTCTTTCTATTTTTTTATATAGCAAAAAGTACTTATGTTCGAATTAAAATATCAAACCCCTAAAGCATGGGCTGACGCTGTCCTTAATGACTTTGATGCTTTTTTAACTGATCATGCGGCGGCAGAGAAAAAAGCCTCAGGTATGGCAATGTCGATGATCTCTCATTATCCCGATCGTAAGTCTGTGGTTAAAGCGATGGCAGATTTAGCCATTGAAGAGCTGATTCACTTTAAACAAGTGTTAAAGTTGATTTATGCCCGTGGTGGCCAATTAGGCGCGGATGAAAAAGACCCCTACATCAATCAAATACGTAAAGTATTTCGCAACGGTAGTGATGTGTTCTTTATGGACCGACTCATTGTGGCTGGCGTAATCGAAGCCAGAGGCCATGAACGTTTTTCGTTGATAGCAGAAGCGTTACCCGCAGGTAAAGACAAAGATTTTTACCACAGCATTGCAAAGTCAGAAGAAAAGCATAAGAACTTGTTTATTGAATTAGCCTATGAATATTTTGATAAAGCCGAAGTTGATCAGCGTTTAGATGAAGTGTTAAGTATTGAAGCCGATATTTGTTCAGCGCTACCTTTTAGAGCTGCATTGCATTAAACATAATACTGTTTCGAGATAGGAAATAACATGGCGAGTGATAACGCTGCAGCAGATAAAACCTGCGCTAAATACCTTGCACATTATGCTGAGCCAGAAGTATTATCTCTCACCTCATTCCCACAACATCTGCGTTTTGTGCACGCACTTGTTATTCCCGCATTTCAGGAATCAGGAGATTTTATTGATCGATTTATAAACTCGATACTTGCCGAGCAAAAATGCTTGCTTATTGTTGTACTTAATCAGCCTGATAACGAGTTAGGACGTCAGCATCAGCAAGCTCAAATCGACTTAGCACAATATATTGTTCAGCAAGGGGATTTACACTGGCAGCAAGATAGCTTGCGCTTAATTAACTTGGCTAGGGCAAACAGCAGGGCAAACTCTGCTATTTTATTGGTTGACCGTTATCAGCAATCAATTCCTCCAGAGCAAGGGGTAGGTTTAGCAAGAAAAATTGGTGCAGACTTAGCGGCGAAATTATATCTCGAGAATGTTATTGCTAGTTCGTGGATCCATTCAACGGATGCCGATGCGCATCTACCTGATAATTACTTAACTGCTCATCTCGACGATAACTTGCCTTGTCAGCATGGCGTAGCGACTTGCTGCAATTTTTATCATTACAGCGACGAGCCGACGGTTCATCAAGCGAATCAACGTTATGAACGCGGCTTACGTTATTATGTTGCCGGCTTACAATACGCCCAGTCTCCTTACGCCTATTTTACCATTGGCAGTATTTTATCCTTTAATGTTCTTGCCTATTGTCAAGCGCGAGGCTTTCCAAAACGCAATGCAGGGGAAGACTTTTATCTGCTAAATAAGCTCGCGAAACTGGGTAAGGTGATTTATTTAGCTGATGTGGTGATTAAACTCGACGCACGACCTTCGCAACGAGTTCCCTTTGGCACTGGCCCCGCAGTGCAAAGCATTATGCAACTCACCGAGCAAGGTCAGGATTATCAATACTATCACCCTAATATTTTTATTGAATTAAAAGCCTGTTTAACGGCATTTGATAGCTTATGGCACTATCGCGAGCAGCCTGAAAATTGGTTGTTTTTATTGCCGGAAAAAAGCCAGCAAGCGCTAACTGATATTGGCTTGTTGACGTTTATTTGTAAACAAAAGGTGGCAAAAGAAGCACAATTCAATAAGCAATTAACCGTTTGG
>Ga0208643_1000822_pt1 | contig 19180 bp, 21 predicted proteins | sample VirMetDEL_Nov_12_FD_184516 | JGI IMG/M metagenome (GOLD analysis project Ga0208643, IMG submission 184516) | Aqueous microbial communities from the Delaware River and Bay under freshwater to marine salinity gradient to study organic matter... | ecosystem: Environmental > Aquatic > Marine >... | reverse complement strand
CAAACTCTTGACTATACAAAAACAAATTCTCTTCAGCCTTAGAATTCGTAACACCATCATAGTAAACACCCGTACTTGCACGAGCATACGTAATACGTGGGTCTAGCTTCTTGACTTGTGCAAAGTTAAGCATCAATGACGGTTCGACATTGCTAATCGCTGTGTCGTTCTGAATAGAGGTAATCGTTGCCGTATCAAGGGTAGCCACACCACCATCAATCGTCACGCTGTCTAAGTCTTGATAAGCAAGTGAACCTAGATACTGATTCAACGGTATCTCGTTGGGGGCTGTGCCGATGTCAGCTTGAGAAACAATATCGTAGCCGTTCTCTGTAACTTCACCCGTAAAAGCGGGGTTAGCAAGCGGAGCGTAGCCTGTCACAGGTATGTAAGTAGCCGTCCAAGCAGAGCCATTCCACACGTTCATATTCGTGGTTACGCTGTTAAAGTACAGCGCACCTACAAGCAAAGCGTTGCCATCATTATCAACGGTTGGTGCTGATGATTTGCTACCTAAATAACGGTCATCAAATTGGTCATAAGCGGTTGCCGCGCTACTTGCTGAAGACGCCGCCGCTGATGCGCTAGACGCCGCCGCTAATGCCGCCGCTTCTGCCGCAGGTTGTGCATCAACACCCGCATTAATTTGTGCCGCAGTAACGGTAATTGCAGAACCTGCTAGTTTTAAAGCCGTCACATCTACGCTAGTAGTTGAAACCTTTAAAGCGGTAGCTGTACCATCGCCATCATAAACAGTTTTATCAGTTGAGGTCACGCCACCATCAACGTGCAATATTTGTTGATACGTGTCTTTAATCTTGTTGCCAGTTAAATCAGTTGCCATTGTTGACCTCAACTTGTTGTGCTAACTCATTCTGTTTTGCCGATTCCCAAGCATTTAATGCTAACGTAAAATCAGAATATTGATGAATAATAAGGTTTTGAGGCTTATTTAATCCATTCTCAGTTAATTCAGATTTGTATTCAATTTCACCAATATCATCGTACCATTGAACAGCATGAATGTTTGCATCAATTATAAACTCTAATTCAGAGTAACCAAACCCATTAATGATAATTGTTTTATCATCTGGAATAATTGTAAATTTCATCGTTTTGTCCCCAATAAGACTTTTGCGGTTTCAATATTGCTTTGCACCATTTCGTTGCGAAAAGACTCCACCGCCGCCCCCGTTTGCCGTTGTTGCTGACTGTTTTCAATCATCAAAACAGGCATCCACGCAATCGCACAACCCCATTCGTCTAATTCTTCGCCCGTGTTCGGGTTTGTGCCCCTGACTTTCATAAACCACCCACAATCCAATTGACGGCATGGTTTAAATCCGTCTAAAGGGCAATTGGCTTTTGATTCAATTTTCATTAGTTTTTAACCGCTAAAATAACGTCCACATATTGAACGGCTAAGTTTATTGCCGTGCCTGTAAATGAGTGGGTATGTGAGCCGCCACCGCCTGCGGTTTGTGTGTTAGTGGTGTTAGTACCACCATCAGGGGCAACTACAGTCCAACCCCCCGTATTATTAGAAGTCCCTGCCGCCGCCGCCACAGATATTGATAATCTACTGTGGGAATGGCTTGGTATTTGCGCTGTACTTAAAGTTGTATTCCCAACCGAGCCATTAACTGCTTGAGAGGCAAAAGCAGTCGTAAAATCAACTGAGCCACCTGAACCTGCTGTGCCACTTACAATACGCAAAGCCTTGTTGTTATGAGTTGTTGATTTAGTCCAACCTGTAGGCGCTGTGGTTTGTGCAAATAGCATAACCGTGCCAGTAGGAAAAGCAGAAGCCGCCGCAGTTGCCGCAGTAGCTTGTTCAGAACCATCGGCAAACACAAACTTAGTTGTGGCTTTTACAATCGGTGCTTCAAACCGAGTAGATGAAAAAACATCGCCCGTGAATGTATCACCCGCTTTGTTAGCAGGCGTATACCCTAATGCCGTTGAAATGTCTGCGTTCTCTAAGTTTGGCACAAAGTTTGTGCCTGTAATTGTTCCAACAGACGCCCAACCTGTATTAGCAGAGTTTCGCATCTTTAAAATGTTTGGCGATACGCCTGTATCCAACCAAAACGAATAAGGCAGTACGCCACCCGTTAGCCCGCTTGGGTCAGTTGAGCCTGAAGCATTGCTCGCTAAGTTGTCTAATGCGTCATTAATGGCGTTGACAAGTGCCAAGCCAGATAATACGCCTGAAGTTTGAATAGTTAATGCACCTTGTGCCATTTTAATACCCCTGTGCGAGCCAATTGACGGTTCTTACAACGCCTGACCCGCCATTAAGAATTTGTACATCAAAACCTGCTAATGTTTCATTGCTAAGAATAATGTCATCACCCGCTTGCGCGTTTACGATTGTAAGTTGTACCGCTGGTACTGTCATACCTGTTGCACCACCGATAAATGATGCAGCGTAAACCACGCTAGAACCTCCAACGTTTGTTGTTACTTGCCCCGTGTCCACTCTATCAGGCACGTCAACGGAAAATATAAAGTCTGTAACAACGGCATTGATTGTGACATCGCTTGTAGAGATTAACACTCGTGCCTTAAAGTATCTCCCATTATAAAAGCCTGGAAGAAAGTTTTGCCATGCTCCAAACACTCCACTTTCACCCGCAATGGCAATTTGTGCTTGTATCGCAATTTGTACACCCAAGGCTGAGTTAAGTATATCGCTTGCCAACAATATGTTTGTAACCTCAAGTATGTTGTCGTCAACCGATACGCCACCACCATTAATGGTAATGCTTAAATTGCAAGGAGTGACTTTTCCTGCGTCTACAATATGCGCCGTTGGAATAGTGTATGAACCACTTGTGCCAATTACCTCACCGTCTAATACAGCTAATTGCAATACGCCAGAACCTGTTACTTCTGCATCGCCACCTAAATCGCCATCCCATAATACAGATTCATCGTATACGGCAACAACGTTCTTTTGTATCGTTGCACCAATTACATCAATGCTTGTTGGGGCATCAGAGTAAATAGAAACACCGCTATTGACATAAACAGCGGCTACCCAATACTTACCATCACCCTGCGCTGTAAATTGCGTCAGAGGCGTTCTACCAAGAACCTTGCCCGATTCCCAAGACGTTCCAAGCCGAACTTCATAAAGTATATTTGGCTGCCTAAAGTCAACAATAGCCACCCAATTTAAAATAATGCGACCACCTAATGCACCATCATAAAGGGTAATAATGTTATCAATATCAGCAGGATTTTGAGTAGATTGTTGACCAAAGATAAAACCAGTTGCGATGACGCTATCGCCAATCAAAACACCGTTAATTGGCAAAATGTCAATTTCAATATCGCCAGATTGCTCAACATTAAACTCTAAAACGTTTGTAAATATTGTGATTTTTGTCCATGAACCGCCGTTTATTCGCCACCGAACGTTTACTCGCTCAACGTTTTTGGCTTGCCAAGTCACAGTCACTAATGAAATAACGTTACCATCACCACCACGGTAAACAAATTCATTAAGGTTTACATTTGAAACAACAGGGATTGGATTTAACAATAAAGTGCTTTGTGGTGGCTCAATAAATACGCCGTCCCAAGCCACATAAAATGCTTCATCTTCGTCAGTTGCTGTAATTCGTACACGGCTTTCTGAAACGGGAACAGTTGAAATTATTTTAACTTTTTTGCCAGGAGTTACTAATGGTGAAAAAAACCAAATGTGGTCAATAAAGTTGTAATCCATATCAAAATCAGGAGGCAAAACTAACAGCAATTCGTCAGATTCTGAAGCCGCAGGCAAAACTTGATAAGTTGTGAGGTCGCCATTTGGCTTTCTAATGGCTAAATATTCAATGTCACCATTGCGTGGCACAGGTCGGCTTAACTTAACTAGTATGTCACCACCGTTCCATTTGTCAAAAGAACCGCCCCAATCAGCGTCAACATCTTCAATATCGTCAACTGCTTCTAAGTTTGTAACCCCTACAATGCGACCTGAGTAACCCCATTGGGTCAAGTCATGCGATAGCAATACAACATCACCACGTTGGCAAACAAAGCCCTCAAAGTCTGATTCCCAAGTAATTCTACGTCTGCGATAGTATTGTTGAGCAGCTAAATAGTTAGCAAACTTACCCGCCATTGTTGCAGATGTGCACCCATATAACTCAATCGTGCTTGAGCGCAACGGGTTTGTCACCTCTGGTATGGTTACTCGCACCTCATCTTGCGCCCAATCTTTTTCAGGGTTGACAAAACTAATAATTATTTCATCAGCTAATTGTTCTGTTAAATATGTGACTTCAAATGAACCTTTGATAATATTTGACATACCAAAAGACGCAACGGGTGATTGGTTTCTACCATCCCATATAACTCCGATTTTTCCAGACCCCCAACTAGGTGAAGCAAAACCACACCTAGCGATAGAAGTTAAAAACTCAGCAGACGTTTGACCACTATCTAAAATTGCATTAAACGTTAAGCCCTCTGTTGCACAAAATGAAGCCCAAGCTGTCAAAGAGTCTAAATCAATTCTTACATCGTCAAAACCGATGCCGTACAACAATTTATTATCAGAGTCGTACCTACCACGGCAAAAATCCATAAACCAATGAGCAGGGTTGCTTGTCTTTTCAAATACCCAAGCCGAGCCATTCCAATAATTTGCCCGTGAATCAGCAATTGCCGACAACTGTTGAATAGAACCACTTAACTGTTCAGAGGCGCGAATAATTAAACCGCGCCTTACTTGTCCGATGTAACTTGCATTATCAAGTTGATAAGTTCTTAGCACATCAAAGACAGTTTTGTTTTGTAACCGTGAGTCTTCGCTATCGGCTGTTGTCCTGCGAATTCTTACATCGTAAGTCCCAACAGTAGGCAATTCAATAAAATAAGTTTGACGTTGTGGCGTTTGAGATGCACCACTTAATGTTTTGGTAATCGTTTCAGACCAAGTTTCAGAACTAGTAAGCTTGTATTCAATCTCAATTGTTGCAGAAGCTGAATCTAATCCGCCTTTATCATTGGCATAATAAAATGTGCCAACTACATCGACACCTAATTGATAAGCATCTGTTGATGACGTGCGCTGTATCCAACTTGCTTCATTTGTGAGCAGTACACCTGAAATTGTATCCACATTCCCTGGAAAGTTATTTAACTTCCCATTAGAATCAGGGTCTACCCATTCATAATCTTGATAATTGGTAATAGATGTAGCACCTATTTTGTAATCAGAATAATCCGCTGATGACAAACCAAAATGAAATATCTGATATAAATATTGATCGTTTCCATGGTATTCGGTGTAAGGTCTAGCGCCGTAATCAGGGAAGAACCGATGGTATCCCATAACAACTGGCATATATTGATACGGTCTTACCGCATTAGAACCGCCCGTTAAACTGTATGTAGGCGATACTGTTTGACCTTGAGAGTTATTAAAATTGTTTGATTGTGGCTTAGGTGCAAATAATGCACCAATTAACAATGAACCACCAACTGAAATAACAGCGCCTGCGGATGCAGCGATGATGGCGCCAGTTGCTAGACTAGTTTCAAATGCACCTGCAAAAAACGCAGCACCTGCTGGGCCAGCAATTACGGCAACCGTAATAGCTAATGCAATAACTGCCACAATTTGCAAAGCGTCTGAATCGCCACCGCCACCACCCTGCACTGAACCATTGACATTTATTATTTGACCGTCAGCGGGGATAACAATATCCCATTCTTTAACAGTTAACATTCTCCCGTCTAACTGAACGGTAATGGGCTGATAAGGGTCTACGTTAGCAGATAACAAAACATCTCTAACGCAAGCTTTGCCATTTGATACGGCAAATATATCTTTTCTGCCTGCCAATGGTGTCATTGGGTGTGGCTGATATATAACGCTTAACGATTTACTTAACTCTGTTTGTTCCACTTGTAATACCCCTCAACAGCCAAAAAGTAACGCGGTAAGTCGCGAATTCTATGCCTAACCACCATTTTAGCGTTTTCCATCGCATGTAACACACATTGTTCGTTATCAACAATGCAATAAACACCGACATGAGATGCTCTGCCTCGGCAATACATTAATACTACATCACCTTCAATAGGTGTGTTTGTTTGGATAGTTGCTTCTTTAGCTAATTGTTCTAATTGCGTGGCGCGTTTTAATCTTGTGTTTTCACGATAAGTTTTGCAAAACTCTGGCAACAACCCATGAAATTCACTTTCTATGACTTCAATGACTAATGCCGCACAATCTGCATCAATAAGTTTGTAAGGCTTACCAATGTATTTGTCTGACCAATGCATTTTAAAACAAGCCAGGGCTATTTGTAGGTCTATATTGAATATTAATAGCAGGTTTTGAAAATAAGTTTTCAAAGCCTAATTCTGCGCTAATTTCCTGCATTGTTGCTTGAACGTTATATAAACTCATTGTTATTTCCCATTCAATTTGGTCTGGTCTTGATCGCATAATCTGCATAAAACGAACCGTAGAGCCATTTCCGCCCGCTGTCGTTTCAATCCAATACATTAACTCACGACCTATATTGTCAACAGCAAGTCTAGCTTTTGGCAATTGATTCTCATAATCATCTGGCAAAATACATCTAAATGGACAAGCGATATAAACATTACCATTGCTTGTTAATTCTTGGGTATCATTAATAATTCTAATTGGTTCGACCAAATCAGGGTGGTCAATTTCAAGCATAATAAAAGGCGCTTCAGGCGCTGAGACTTTGGCAAGTGTTGATTTGTATTCGGGTGAATAAGGTTTTGCCATTACACGCCCCAACTTTCAATTTCACATTGCAAGTGCCATAAGTCCATTGTTGGCGACATAGGTTGAGCAGAATATATACCGCCCACAAAACGCGCCTCAATTAAACTTCCCGACACAGGGTCTGGCATATAAAAAAACAATGCGCCTTGTTGTAAGTCTTCAGCAAACCAAGTTTCAAACGCTAAAAAATCATCTTTATTTTCAATAAATAATTTAACAGCGCGTGTTTTCATAGTGCGTGACTTAACTCTAGCTTGGCGTGGAGGGCCAGTTTCAAAGTCAGTTCTCAAAACACCGCTTTCTTTTTGCTGAACATACCCGTCATACAGGATTTTTACATAACTAGGTAAGGTAGCCATTACATTGTTCTCCGTAAACCAAACGTAGACCCCATTTGTTGAGAAATTTGACCGTTATTCCGTAGGTCTGTTGCAATTACTTTTCTCACAATAACATCTACGCTTAACCCACCTTGATTTTTATTTACTTGAGCCGTTGCTTTATAGCCTTCTGAGCCTGCTTCATTTTTAATATTGATAACGACACCATTGCTTGCTGACGCTGCACTGCCAACGTATCCACCTTCGGCATACCCTTTGTGTAATCTATCTAAATTGCCAATACCAATCTCTTTAGTTCTTTCCGCACTAATAACATATTCGCCACGGTGGACAATGCCTGCGGGCTCGTACTTGCTTCCTGCTCCTGTATATCCACCTGTAGCGTATGGTGAAATTGGATAAGCCACAGCGCCTGCCCCGCCTGCCGTAGAGCCTGAACCAATCATTGATGCACCACTAGGGCTATAACTAATGCTTGAGCCAAATGAGCCACCAATAGCGCCTCCAATAGCACCTGCAATTTGACCAACTAAGCCACCTACTCCGCTCTTGTTACCAAAGTTACCAAACAACAGTTGACCAATTTGTGATGCCATTAAATCGGCTGCCATCTTTAATATCATATCTGCAAATGCTTTGCCAGTATTATCAAAAGTACCTTTTAACGCACTATATAAAGTATTGCCTAAAGTGCTTTCAATATTACGAGCCGCTTGCACGGCAAATTGGCTCATCTGATCAACAGTCTGATTGGCTTGCTTTAAAGCCTCATCTGCCGCTCTCTTTCGCTCTGCATCGTCATCTAAGCGCTGATTGATTTGCGCTCTAAGTTCCACTTCTTTTTGAAACTCAGCTAAGTAATCACGATATGCTGCAGTGCCTTCTTGTAAACCCATTTTCTCAAGATTGCGACTAAAGGTCATAATTTCACGACCTTGGTTTGTCATCTCAATCAATGATGATTCAAATTGATAGTTGGCTATCAGTTCTCGTATTTCTTTATTTACATCACGAACTGATGAAGATGCCTTTGTGCCTGCATTGGAAGTGCCAACTAATGAAGCAACTAACTCTTGCATTTTATTGTTATAAGCCAAGGTTAAACTTTCACCTAAACCTATTTCTAAATTCATACCTTGAGTTAATTTTAAGAATTTTGTTGTTTCATCAAATATTTCTTTCAATATCTTTACTGACTCTGTACGCCTCTCATTTAGATATTTTTCAGTTTCTGCTGTTCTAGCATTAGCTTCCGCTTGATCAGATAATGCTTGAACTTTATCAGGTTGTTGCGCCTCAAGCTTTGCTCTTTCTTTGAGCAATTCATTTAATCTGTTTTCATTGTTAAATAATTGCTCATAAGGGTCAGAAGACAAACCTTCAGTAATTTGTTTGATTTGCTCATTCACTAATTGCAATTGTCTTTCAATAGATTGACCAAACGCTTTATCTAACGCTTTAGCAGTATCATCAATTGCATTTTTAACTGAAGTCCATGCACGAGCAAAAACATTGGCTTGTTCAGCCATAATTGGCGCTCTAGTTGCCATTGTTGCTGACAACTCGTTAATTAACAAGTTAACGGCTTCTGTTTCATTTCCTTGATTAATTAAGGATTGAATGTGACGATACGTTTCGTTAGTCAAAAAGTTGTATTTTTGGCTAAGGTCTTCCAATGCTTTTTGTGGGTCTTTAGCTATTGTTGCAAACTCAGATACAACATCAGATATTGCTTTTCCTGTTACTTTAGACCAAGCAATCGATGCCTCTGCTATTTCTTCATATGACTTGCCAATTAAACTATTTTGTCTAACAATTAAAGCTAACGCTTCAGCGGCTTCTGTTTGAGTTCCTGTTATGTCAGATACACTAGAACTCATTGATTTTAATGCTTCAAAGGACACACCTGCGGCGTTACCTGTCTCTAGTAGCGCATTGTTTAGTTGAGTGGTGATTTCGTTCATTCGAGAATAAGCTAAGTAGGCAACACCAGCCACCGCAGCTAGACCAGACATCACTAACACGGTACGGCTTACTAACGACAACACGCCTTTTAGCACATTGCCAAAACCACCGAATGAATCTCTTAACTGACCACCCTGTTGAATGGCAACAAGGTAAATAGGCATACCAGAAGCCAATGATGTAACCACGTCAGTAATCTGAGCGGGTAACAGTCGCATCGCTTGCCGTGTCTGTTTAGCTGACATCTCGACTGAACGAAAAGATGAACTTGTGTCAAACATCTTATCAATCATTGGTTGGGCTTGTTGCCTAACACCCATTTGTTGCGCTCGATACTCTAATAACTCTTTACGAGTCATATTTAGCGTTAGCGCTTCTTCTTGCAGTTGTTTAATAAAAGCGTGACCAGCACTTGCGGCTTGAATCTTAGCCTGCTCAACTTGACGCAACTCATTTCGCAAGTCTTCAGTTTGTAGGGTAATGCCAGCTTGAGCCGCAGCCCAATCGTAATAATCAGCTTTTGTTTCTGTCGTAAAACGCTTAACAGAACGCGCCATTGAATTAACAGCGCGAGTGTTTTTCTTTTCTGTCTTTTCTGACGTTACGCCAACCGTTTCAATGGCTTTATCAGCCGTACCCATACCTTGCTGAGTGGCTTGACCTGCATCTTTAGCTTGTTTAGCAACCTTATGGAATGCACTTTCTGTGGCTTTTAAGTCTTCTGGTACGGTTGACTCAACGCCAATGCCAACTTTAAGATCGCCAATTTTATTACCTGCCATGTCAACCTCTCAAAATATCTTTCACTTTAGCTGCGACACGCTCGCCTTGTTGCTGATCTATTTCTGGTAGCCAAGGTGGAGGTGAGTCTTGATGATCTGATTTTATCATCTTGAGTAGGTAATGTCTTGACATATCACGCAATGTTTGCGCTTCCCACGGGCATAGCTTGACTTGCAAATTCTTTTGCCAAGCATATATCTCTTGATGGTTGATTGGGCTGTCGCCTGAAGTTGTAGACAAAATGGGGCCAATGGAGAATAAGTATTCAACCATATATTGCATTGAGCATGGAGGATACTCAATCTCTTTCCCTTGATCGTCAAACAATTCTTGACGACTTTTTTCATTTTGTGTATCAACCTTCAACTTTGGAATGGCATTTAGCCAAGCCAAATACTGCACGTAAGTTATCAGTTCGTTGAAGGCTGATTCGTAAAATTTACTTGGTCACCAATAAACCGTTCGACTTGCTCAGTAACAAATATCAAAGACCTGTCTGAAAAGACAGCCGAATACAAAGCAGCGCCTTCCTCACCGTCTAACTCAAAGTTTTCAGAGCCAGCTACGCATCGAACTAAAAAGTCAACACGCAATTCTTCCAACTCTTCAGATGGAATAGTTTTATTACGATACTTCTTAAACTTATTCGCCAAAGAGTCCTGACGCTTGCGTTCTGCCATTTGGTATTGCTTAGAACCTAAACCATATAATTTAATTAAAACAGGCTTGGTTTCTGCATCATCCAAATACATCGGGTCACCGTTAGGTGTTTGAATGTGGAGAACAGATATTTCAGATAAAGAATATTTCTTTAACGACATTACGTTTCCCATTAAAAAAGCAGGGTTAGCTGAGTTAGCCAACCCTTTTTTCTTCATAATACTGATTAAGCTGCATCAACGTGAACAATGCCAACGCCACTAGCAGATGTTGTGATTTCTAATGTCAAACTTGCGCTTAACATTGTGTCCACGCCTGTCATTGACTTTTGAAAGCCGACAACCTTAGCTTGGAAGTAATCAATTGCACCGTCTTGATAAAGAACTTTAAACGAATAATCGGCATCGCTATTTAAAGCGGCAATTGCTAACGTCTGACCTGCGTCATCGTCATCAATGCCGATAGTCAATACTTTCTGACCTTCGTTAAAGCTACCTTTGAATTTTTGTGTACCACGCGAGCCAATCGGGTTGTGCGTAACAACGTTATATACACGACCATGCTGACCTGCGTCAGTAATCTGACCAATGGGTGTTACCGTAAGAGCGGCGTAACCAGTTGAGTCAAAAGTTGCTGGAGTACCAGCAGAAATACTAAGTACTGCACCTGCTACAGTTTGAACACTCATTTTAAATCTCCAAAAACATCATGCACATTTTAGCTTACATGATAATGAACTGAAAAGTCTTGCATAGTCCCATAAAGACTAACTTCATCTTCGTAGGTTGACGTTGGTTCGCTTAAAGAAACCGCTTTAAATAGGTTAGCATTATTTAATGCTAATTCTACCAAAATTGCTAGATTACTGCACAAAATCCTAGTTTTTGCGTAGCAATTTACCTGAATACGATACATTTTAAGCGAATCTAATGATTCTATGTTTCGCCGACCCGAACCGCCTATCACTTGATACGTAATAAATGGGTCAGGGTCATTTTCAGCAAGTACATGTGGCGGTGCAAAATCAGGAAACACTCGATTTGGAGCAAGTGAAATAATTGCGTTACGGACGGCTATTTCAACTAACATATGTGCTCGCCAATGATGGGTTATTAATTAATTCAGCCAATCGTTCTGTTGCTCGCTTTGCCATAGCTGCGGGAGCAAGGTTTTTGGCTTCATCAAAACTACGGCGTACAAAGCCAGAGCCTTGACGCTGTATCGGTGTTTTCAATGGTATGTAATACGCATCCATTTCAGCTTGAGACGCACTTTTAGGATTTGGTCTAGCCGTGCCTATTTTGCTAGGTCTAACTAACGTTACCCAAGTACCATCTTTTTTAACTTTCATTTGATACCGTTGAATATGCCCAAATTCAACTAAATGCAAATGCTTTGAACTGCCTAATTTCATTTGTTCATCATTTTTGTCTGTGTTGCCGTAGTTGCCACGGAAACCTACTTGATACTCTTTGTAATTTTTAGTAGAAACATTATCTGCATAAGCGTGATACAAAGAGTTCTTAAGGTTGCTTGTTGGCCCGACAGGAACGTTTTTCATCAAAGTATTGTAATACTCAAGCGCACCCGCCCTTGCAGTAGATCGCACAACGTGGCTATTAATACCTTGACCAAGCGTTGCTAATTGTTTGCTAAAAGTATCAGTTAATGTGGTGCGGACTTTGATCATGGAGACGACCCATTAATTAGGCGGCAAATTAAATCAATATAACGCTTTTCATTTACGTGTGGCAATACAGCAGTTATTTCATATTGTAAACCGCTATAATTTACTCTCATCCCTGCGTTAACCCCAGGCATGTACCTTACTCTGATACTAGTTTTTACAGAAGACGCCAAAGCATCAGATTTAATTGTTTCGATGCCAGAGTTGTGCTTTATATCCGCCCAAACTGTTGCAAACGTACTCCATGACTCTACTTGCTGACCCGCGTCATCATATGATTCTTCAGACCAAACAGTAGCAAATTGATTCCAAGGGTCAATTTGATCATAGGTAGATGCTTGATGCTCTATCGTAATTCGTTTGTTTAATCTGCCAATGTCCATTATGACCCCATATTAATTCTGTATGGGTTTAATAAATAATTAGATGATTGAGGTCTCGCAAAAGATTGGTTGTTGCTTACTGTTTCTCTATTTTCATACCAATTGCCAAGCATTAACAAGATTGCGGCTTTTATGCTTGCGGGGCAAACAAACTCATCGTTATAGCCAGCGGTAAAAGAAACAGTTAACTCAGCAGTAGGCGGGGTGCTAGTAAAAACAAGCAACGAGGGCTTTTGATAGTTATCTACATAGTAAGTGGTCGATAACACGGTTTGAACCTCACCAGAGTCATTCTGATATGTTACGGACGCTATATCTGTAACGGGGTAAGTTTGCAAATTAATTTTATCATCTTCAGAATTAGTTTTTAATTTATAACTAGCTTGAGCAATAGTTGAATTAATATAATTTTCTGCACTTTCGCGCGAAGCACTAATTAAAGTTTGAACTAATGCATCATCAGGATGAGAAGCGGGAGACCCAAAGGTATCTAAACGCAGATGCAATTGCGCTTCAGCAAGCGTGACGGGTTCTGTTGTCGGCTGTACGGTTTTAATTAAATAACCCATTTTAGATATTCCAATATTGAGAAAGTTGTTCGTACACTTGATCACCGCTAGGTCTCTCTTCCCATCTTGCTCTAAATATTCCCGTTGCCGTTGCACCGTCAGTATTAATTAATCGAATGTAAAATGTTCCCGCCGCAAAGCCTTGTGGTGATTCCTCACTCGCCCCTGCTGGTGTCGCTTTGTTAGGGTTTGTGTCAGTAATGGTCTGAATCAAATCAACCACCGTACCACCCGTGTGTGTACCGCCTCGATTCATTGTAATTTGCGGCTCATAATCTGAAGCCGTTGACATTGTGTTAGTTTTAAATATAGGCAATGGGGTAGCAAACGTGCCGCCCTCTGTTCCGCCAACAATTAATTCTAAACGGATTTCAGATAAAAATATTTCAATAGAAAGCATTTGAACAATTGTATCTATTGGTGCAACGACTTTAATAACTTGAGTCGCGCCACTTGCAATGCTAAATTCGTAAAATGTACGCGCTTCACGCCCTGCAAAGAACCCTGTTTGACCAACGTCTACGCGTAAACGGGCGTAATCGCCATCACTATCCGTCATTAACTTAGCAGGTGGATAAGCCTCTACCCGTTCTGCGTGAGTTCCATCCTGTCGGTCAACCAACAATTTTCGTAAGTTTTGCCAGAATGGAAATACAACGTTGCTCATTTAGTCAGCCATGTCTTTGGTTTGCGACCACGCTTTTTATCAACTTCTTCTGTCTCAATTGATACTTCAGGTTCAATTGGGCGCTCATGCACAACTTTAGTTTGATAGCGCACCACATCGCCTCGCTCAAGATAAAAGTTAGCTTTGTGGTCAGGTATATCAACCACTTCATCTTTTATAAGTTTACCCAATTTATCATCAAGTATAACTTTTGCTGTAACGGAAACTTTCATATTTACCTCATATTAAAAAAAGGGAGTCAGGCTTGTGACCCAACCCCCTTTAGTTTACTTCAAACACTCATCAGGCTGTGAAGTCGCCGTACAACAATGCGCTTGGGCGCTCAACACCCAAACCAAGACGCTCTTCAACACGAATAGTTACCAAGTTTTTGGTAAAGTCATCGTTAACGTAGCCCATCTCAACGGTAGCACCTTGGCGAACATAAAGTGCTGTTGAGTTAGCAATTGCACCGACTAAGAACTTGCCAGCTGCCATGTTGTTGCTGATAACAATACGCATACCGAATGGGTTCATCATGCCGTTAGAGCCAGGTGCGCCGTACAAGTACATGCCTGTGCCTGTGCCTTCACGAGTACGCTCCATTGCGCCCCAATCGGCAGGGTTGACAATCACGGTATCAGGTGTGTTACCTGTTGCCCATAATGCCCACTTAGCGCGATTGATAGCATCAACTAACAAATCAGAAGCTGTCGCAGTATAAGCAGTAAAGTTACCTGTGTCAGTTAAGCCTGAAACGTTTGGAGGTGTGCCGTTGCCGTTAAGCAATTGAGCATCAATACGTTGAGCCAAGCCGTCACGGGCGCGAGTGTCGATATAAGCAACGATAGCAGGAGCGTCAGCCAAAAGTTGGTTTGAAACTTTAATCCAATGAGCCACGGTAGTGATTGGCACATTGTATTGTTCAAACGTTGCTGATGACTCAGGCTTAGCGGCGGCTTGTGCGACTTCAGCGGCGGCGTTAGTGAATGATGCTTCACGCAAGCTGTTCACAAGATTAGATGTGACAGGGATTTGCGTAAACAATTCACGAATCGTCAATGGCAAGAAGTTCCCTGGGATAACCCCTGGGCGTTGCGTTGGGAAAGTAGTTGTGCTGTCAGATGTCACAGTCGCCTTGATGTCCAAACGGGCACGTTGGGTTTGACCTGTGATTAATGCCGCAAAAGCATCTGATTTAACAAACTCAGCGCCTGCTGATAAAGAAGCGGCAGGAACGCTATTGCGACTTTCCATCTTCTGAGCAACTTCAGTAATGCTACGATTGAAGTCTTCTGCTAGAGATTTAACCTCTGCACGGATTTCTTCTTGAGCCTTACCGTTAAGGGCAACTTGACCTTCGTACTTTTCCACAGCAGCGTTTAACTGTGCGCCTAACTTGGTTTCTACTGATTTGATGCCGTCTTCGACAGCTTTAATAATAAGATCGCTCATGATTAACTCCTAAGTTGAGCAAGATAAAAAGCTAATTTAATAGCCTCGTCAGATACTACACTTTCTTTTACTGCTAACGTTTTCCCTTGCTCACCAAGAGATAGCCGTTTAATGCCCTCAACTACCCAAAGAGCATCGCCTTTTGACAACCCACCTGACTCTCTCAAGAGGTCTTCAAATTCTTTATAAGTCTGAAACTCATCTACATCAGACTTAATACGATTAACTTGCGCATTTAAATCTGCGGGTGATTCCACAACAGATACCTCCACTAAGTCAATCTCATATAAATCATAACCGCCCTTGTCGTTTTCTACAAACTTTCTCGGTTTGTAGCCAATTGACATACCACTAATTGCTCCGTGAACAAGGGAAGCGTAAACGTCTTGCGCTTTGGAGTGCCCAGGGGTTAACTCGCCCTCAACATAAAGACCTTTTTCATCTTCTTCCATGCGAGTCCATTTGCCAATAATCTCGCCGTAATGATTCCAGCGCATTTGAATGGGACGCTCGCGCTCGGCAATCGTTTTCTCATAAGCGCCTGCAAAGATTGTGTCGCCATAGCTATCTACGCCACCAAAAACAGAAGCGTATCCAGAGAAGACACCCTGCTTGCCTTCGTAAAACTTGACGCTTGTTGCATCAAGGTTGAGTAGTTTGTGTTTCATTTTGCCTTGCTCCTAATTCATTTAGCGGAGACATATTCACTTGGGACAATAAGTTGTCACCACCAAGCATTGTTGACCATCCTTCAATCTTGCGAACTTCATTTGGAGTCAAAATGCTTCCAGCAATTGCCGTCCTATAGCCTTCTAACCTTGATTTTAAATCAGAACGTAGCAAACCCTCAAAATCAAACTCAACTTCATACTTTAACGATTCTTCGTCAGTAAAAAGATTAGCTTGAATGCTTGATTCAATGCGTTCTAAATATGGTCTAAGGTTTAATTTGTAAAAGCCACTTACTAGTTGTTCAATACCTGAACCCCAAGCAGTTGACCCACTTGTATCATTAACCAAGATAGAAGGAACGCCGAACCATCGGCATATTTCTTCTAGTTGAAACTTGCGAGAAGCAAGTAGTTCAATATCTTGAGGTGACATAGAAATTGGGTCAAACTTCATGCCCATTTCAAGAACCATTAAGCGATCATCGGTGCTACTAGTTAAAGCGGTAAAGTTCTTTCTAATTTGATCGCGCTGTTCTGGGGTCAGTAATTTATCTAAAACCAAAGCGCCTGAACGTTTGCCACCGTTAGTATATATTTTAGTAACGGCGCTTTCCGCGGCTTGTGCCACGCCTATCATATTTCTACCGAAAGCTAGTGGTGATTTACCAACAATGCCGTTACCGTATAGCTTTAGATGCCATACTGACTTTTCGGACAAAAACTCAGTCTGATTGTCGCTAGTGTATTCGTAGATGACAGCGCCATCATCAGCAAGTCTAACCTCAACTTGTGCTGACATCATAGGAAGTAGTGAAGTTACTCGCCCGTTAATCCTTTGAACCTTCGCATAAGCATTGCCATGCAAAGTAAGATTAAGCATCATCGTTTCAAAAAACTCTTGTCGAGTCTGATACCGATTAGGCTTTTTATTCATTAATTGTTGAAAATAGAACGTATCGGCTAATTTGCGACCATTTTGTTGCTTTTCGTACACATTAAAGGGTAAGCTAGATACCGTTTCCGACAAAAGCCTAACACAAGCCCAAACAGCGGAAACCTGCATTGCCGTGTCTTCAGTAACGGCAACAGCAGAATCAGTTGAATAAGCGGGTTGTGGGTACTGAGTGCCAATATTGCGCTCAGTAGTTGTGCCACCTACCAACTTAGACCACATACCAGACCAAAACGTTGCCATTATTTATGCCCCTGCCATTAATAAGTAGATGAAATCGGGTCGCTTAAAAAGCCATCCCAATCACCTTCAATTTCTTCAACAAGGTTCGCGGCGTGAAAAGCCATAGCCAAAGCTACCAATCCATCAATCCTTCCCGTTGCTTTTGATTTATCCAATTTCCTATTTCCTGTAGGGTCTTTGATAACAATCGCATTAGCCGCACACATTGTCAAAACAGGGTGCATATTATGGCGCATCCTGCCATTTAATAATTCGGACTCTAGTGTGTCAATAGCAGGCGACATATCTCTGTAGCCTTGACCACACTCTACTAATGGCAATTCTACCCCAAACTTAGTGAATTCCTTACGTAAAATATCTATTCGCCATCTATCGTATGCTATTTTAACGATATTCCTACCTTCTATTATACTTAATATCTGTTCCGCAACGTGTTCGTAATCTACGGTAGAGCCACTAGTGACATTTAAATACCCATCATTGACCCAAATATCGTAAGGTGTCCGATCTCGCTTCGCTCTATCTTGAATACCGTTCCTTGGCGTCCAAAAGTGAGACTCAACATTCCATTTACCGTTTGTTCTATAAACCATAATAAATGCGGTTAAGTCAGCGCGAGAAGATAAGTCAAGACCACAATAAACTAAATTGTCTTCAACAGGCTCAATTGCCTCGCCACATGATTTCCATACAGACCCGCTAATGAATGGGCTGAACACTTCAACCATTTGATTAGCAATTAAGTTCCTAAAACTCGCTTCACGGCTTGGCATCCGCTTGGCTTCCTCCATTTGGCGGAAAACTTCCTCGTGATTCATTAAATGCCAGTTGGGTTGTGCCTTTTGTAACTCAACCTTGTCAAATGGGTCTTTATCATTAGGAACAGCGTATAAAACGCACTTTACCCTTGGGTCATGAGAACTCTTGGCATCTTCAAGCAATATTGACAATAAATCGTCAGGTTTAGCCGCTTGCGTTGAAATAACGATGGAAAGTGGTCTTTCTTGCGCCGCAGACGCTGTTTCAAGCGCTTCGTAGAGGTCAAACCTCGACCCACGCACTTGACCTAGTTCATCATGAACCACTAACGCAGGAGATAACCCCATCGCAGTAGACGCATCAGCCGACAACGCCTTGTACACCGTACCCAAAGATGGGCAAACAATTTGCTTAGCGCTATCTTTGACCGTCACGTACTCAGAGATTGATGCAGACATCCTTACCATCTTCGCAGCGAGGCTGTGCAAAATAGATGCTTGGTCACGAGACTGAGCCGCGGAGTACAGCTGACCACTCTGCACCGCTTCAGGCCCGACCAAATGCAACAACAAAATCATTGCCGACCAAGACGTTTTACCGTTTTTGCGCGGTAAAGAGCATAAAAACGTCCTAGTCGGTGAACCATAGATCATTTCCATCCAATCGCATTGGGCGGGAGATAATTTCACAGGTTGACCAACTAATTTGCCTTCAGGTACTCTTAAATGCGTTTCTATCCATTCTATGTTGCGTTTGGCTCTAGCTGATAGCTTTGCCCTACTTTGCATCATATTTCCCAAGGTTTCTTAGATTTTGATTGGTTAATCATGCTTCTAGCTACGGTTTGCTGATCAATTGCTTGTCGAGTGATACGTAAGCGAGTCGCCAAAGATGAGGAAGCCCGACCTTCTCGCTCGTGCATGGCAAGTAATTTGTCGTAACGCTTCAACCCTTCATCGTCAGCAAGCCAACCTCTGTCGAAATTAGAAATCTCGTCAGACAATATTCTGCCCAATACTACGTGCCGACAGTAGTTTTCTAACAATGGAGCATGAACTTGCGTGAATGCACTAGCGGGTTGGTCGTTCACAACCTCTAACCAAACGTGCCTTTCCGCATCAGACAAGTGCATGAGTGGCATTAACCGTGTTTCTTGGTTAATTTCTAAAGGAGCAATGGTTGCAAGTTCAGCGGATGACTTTTTTCCTGTTTTCATGATGTTAGTATACCCAATTTTGGTTATAGAAAGAACAGTACTTGA
>Ga0208643_1000821_pt1 | contig 19194 bp, 21 predicted proteins | sample VirMetDEL_Nov_12_FD_184516 | JGI IMG/M metagenome (GOLD analysis project Ga0208643, IMG submission 184516) | Aqueous microbial communities from the Delaware River and Bay under freshwater to marine salinity gradient to study organic matter... | ecosystem: Environmental > Aquatic > Marine >... | reverse complement strand
TTAGCCATCATAGACCCGCCATTTTTTTTAGGCTCCCTGATCCCTGACATAACACCCTCTTTGATAGGGCCGCCGTATCTAAACATTGGTCTATTTAATGGCTTCATAATTAATTACCCAAACATTTTACCAAACAATCCACCTAACCCTACAGCTGTACCTAATGCTGTTTGGAATGGACTTGTCTGACCCGGTTGTTGGTATTGTGATCCTGATACACCACCTAATAATCCTGTTAGTGAATTACCATACTGTGATAATCTTCCGTAAGGTTCGTAAGCAGTAGTTTGATCAAGTTGTTGTTGTGCAGATAAATTTGCTTGATTAAACCCTTGACGTATTCCTCCAAGAGAACCTAGTGCAGAAACGTCTTGACCCAGACCCGTTCTACCAAAGTCTGATAAACCAAACACTTGATTCATTTGATTTCCGTATGCACCAGCCAACCCTTGTTGTGCTGCACCCATCTGTCCTTGTTGACTAAATAAATTTGATTGCATGCCACCTAAACCTTGTTGCATACCAAATAAATTACCTTGGTTTTGAAAATTTTGTTGTGCTAATTGATTTGCTTGACCAAATCCTTGTTGTAACAAGGATCCTTGTAATGCTGCTCTGTCTGCTAATCTATCTGAATCGTACTGACCTAACATAGCACCTTCTCTGCCACCACCAAAGTTACCCATAGCAACAGCTTGATCTTTAATTGCTTGCGAACCTGCTGCACCTTGTTTGTCATACTCAGCTAAAGTTGCATCAATAACTTGTGATTGATATGGAGACATGAAAGGTTGGTAGGCTTGTGGTCCTGTCATACCGGCTGCACCTTGTGCAATGTTACCTGCAGCTGTAGCTGCTTGTCCGCCAGCAGTTTGATAAGCACCTAGTCCACCAATAGCTTGTGCTGATTGTCCCAGAGCCCCGGCCCCTAAAGCCTGTGCTCCGGTAGCTGCTTGTAAATATGGTTGATAAGAACCTACACCTTGTTGTGCAAGATTAATTGCTTGTGTTTGTAATGGATCTTCACCAGCAACGTATTGCTGGCCCATAAATTTTGATGGATCTAGCTCGGCTGAATATGTGGCTTTCGCCTGATCTGCGTAGTCTTTTACTGCTGGTTCTAAATAATCTTGTACCGACATTATATTACCCTCGATTGTAACATTTGTTGTTGATCATACATTGCTTGTGCACCTTCTAAACCTTGTGATTCTTCAGAAACTTCACCGCCCTGCTCTAAGTTGTTCATTAAATTTTCCATTACTTCAGCGCCTTTATCTATATCGCCGCCTCCTGCATTTCTAACAGCATCTGCTGTAAATACAAACTCATTTTTAGATAGTCTAGCGGGTACATCGTCAGCTCTTTCTTTGCCACCCATTGCTACAAAACCACCTTCGTTTCTATAATCTTTTTCCATGCCACCCATGTCAATCATTTCTGATGCTTCATCAGTCGCCATGATCCCACCTTCTTGTTTACCTATTCTTCCGCCATTAGCTTTTGCTTCACCCATTATTGTTTTTAATAAATTTTCTCTTTCAGAGTTTGATTTTAAATTAAAATAAAGTTGTTTAAAACTTTCAGGTAGTTGGCTTAAAATATCTATAACATTTCCTGGAAGATCTAAAATACTTTGACCAGTGCCTTTTAATTGTTCTCCTATATCTATTTCTGCTATGTCTCCAAAAACAGTTTTACCTGAATAACCAGGTCTTGAACCATCACCACTAGGACCCACTAGTTGTCCACCTGCGTAACCTATTCTACCACCATCAGCTGCCATCATAACCGGTTGTGGTTGTTCCATACCTGCACCTTCTGGTTGTTGCTGTGATTGCATGACTGCTTTTACAAATTGTTCAAAAGATAAATTACCACCTTTGTTTTTGTACTTAACATATTCCATCATTAACATTTGTTCGGCTTGTGCTTCTCCTGCACCACCCCCCATGTTTAAAAATGTTTTTGGCTGTCTTCTAGACAGGCCCGCACCTGATCTAATGTATTCTTCTTCATCGTCTTCATCTACTAACATGCCGTCAGCATAACCTGCACGACCACCATCAGCTGCATAAAAATTTTGCATCACATATTTTTTTTGTGGCATAAAATCTAAACCAGCGCCTGCATCACCTGCACCGCTGTAATAATTTCTTGCACGTTGAACTTGGTATCTTGGATCCATAACATCTACTTCTTCCTCTTCATCATCACCACCCATTAAAAATGGGGCGGCTAAGGACGCTGCACCTAAACCTGTAAATGCTGCTCTACCTAAATTAAACTTACCATCTTTAGCTACTAAACCAGCTAAAGGTCCATCAAAAGCAAATTTACCACCTTGCATACTACCTAAACCTAATCTTGATCCCAGTGTACCAAATTTAAATCCTCCAGCACCTAAGCCTCCGCCTAACATATAACCACCACCAGCTAGTAAAGCTAGTTTACCTATAGGACTTTTAACAACTTTCTTTACAGCACGTTTAGCTTTCTTAACAAGTTTACCTAAGAAATAACCTTGTCTAGGATCCTGTAAAGAACCTAGTCCGCCCTGTATCTGTTGTGGTTGTTGCATGTTAGATATTGCCATAAATTTACCTTAATTCCTATGTTTACTTGGTTTTACTAAACAAATCAAGAGGCGGCATGATAACTTTTACATCCTGTGCCATCTCTTCTGGTTTATAACCCTTAGCTTCCCAGTCTTTTCTTTCCTTAAAAACCTCACCTGTTTCCTTGTGTCTGTAAGTCTCTTCTACTGTTGCTAAATATGTATCCATTAGTCCGTTTTCTCCTTTAATATATTTAAATAACTTATCGCTACATCAAACGAATCTGTTGTGCTAGATTGTACTGTAAATGATGTACCCCCTACTACAATCATTGGCTGGGTTAATAATTCTAATGTTGTGTTTGCTGTTAATTGTGCTGATTTAATTGCTGTGATACTGTTGTTTGTAACAGTCACTGTTGGTGTACCAGCAGATGTAACAAGTAATGATTTAATTATGTATGTTTCATTGACTGTAGGATTGTTAGCTCCAAATGGAACAAGAGCGCTTCCTGCTGTGCTGTTGTCTATTCCTACAAATAAATATTGGTTTACTACTGCCATTATTCTAAAAAGAAACTTTTAGCTTCTATCTCCTGCTTAACTTCATCTTGGAAAGATGAGTTTAATTTTGTAATTACTGCATCCAAATCCCTAACTAACGATTGTAGGTTAGTTTGATTGTATTCTGGTTCGGCTCTAGTTAATGATTGTACAATTTTTGCCATTTAATCCTCCCAACCATCAACCATACCTTCTGATTGTCCAAAATCATCTGGTGTAGTAGCATCACTTCTTTCTCTAGCTCTATCAATAGCTCTATCTATATCACCGCCTCCAGTATAATCAGCATCAGATACCCCTTGTGTAATACCATAATCAGTAGTTCCTTTATTTTCTGCTCCCATTATATCGGTAAAACCAGTTTGATTTTTAATATCTTCTAGTTCTTTTAAACCTTTTTTATCATAATTATATCTTATTAAATTTAATTTATGCATCTTGGCTGCATGTTCTCTTTGTGCTTTAGTGCCTCCTGTAAAACCAAAGATACCTTCGTCATCCTCTTCTAGCTTTAAGTTTCCATATTTATTTGTAAAACCTGTTGACTTAAATAGGTCATCTAATTTTTGAACATCTTTTGCTTGTTTTTTTGAATATTTACCATAACCAGAAATAACGTTTCTTCCAAATATATCTTTTTGTAGACCGCTATTATTATCTCCAAACACAGTTGGACCAGTATAACCCATTTTAGATTGTGTGTATATTTGTTCAGGCATTGTAAATTTATCATGGTAAGAACTTGGAAGAATTCTAGATAAAATACCACTTAATCCAAACATATTTTTTCTAACGTCTAAAGGATTATCCACAGGATAATTTCCAATACTTGTTTCGTCTGCTGCATACTCTGCCATAGCGTTCTGTATTTCCGGTCCTGTCATATTATTATTTATGGGCATTTGTCCAAAGCTAGGACCTAACTCATTCATGTTATACGCAGTTGAATCTCGCATCATTTGATCTACAGAACGTTGTCTACCCATTCCAAATTTTGCTAAAAAATCTGAAAACTTGTTTGGGTTTTCTAATCTCTTCTGTCTTGCAGCAAGTGAATCATTGAACCCCATCATCAGATCCGAATAAGGTGTTGAAGCATTATTAAAGGAATTGGTATTAACAATACCGCCACTGCCACTGCCACCGTCACCGTCACCGTCATCGGTTGTTGGTAATACAAAAGGATTCCGTAAAAATTCTTGCCTTGGAATATATTTAAAACCTGCGTCTCGTATCTCCTGGTCTGTAGCCATTACCTTCTTCCTCCTGGGTGTATATCTAATCTAAACGTACCTAGTTTCCAATCTTCACCAGCTGTTGTATTAGCAACTTCTAATGCAATTTGTCTAGCTCTTACTCTAATATCTTTTTTAGTTGTTGAAGATGAACATGTAAAACTATTAGTAACTTCGCTACTGTTTGGGTACAGTCTTGATTTAAATTTAATTGCAGTGTTTCCTGTCTGACTAATAAAGTCTGGTATAAATCTACTAATTCTCATAATATACTCACCGTCTCCTCTAATGTCTGGCGTACCTACAGTAGCCCCCGTGTTACTTCTTTTCTGTGTAATGTCAAAATCACCAGATTTAATTGATCCAATAATAGCTGTGGTAACACCACCTGCATTAATTTGATCTGTTCCAATTTCTTGGTTGTAATATATACTAAGTCCGTCCGTATTACCAACAACATCTGATGATGCATTGTCTGAAGCGGTATAATATGTTGCATGGGGTCTGTCAAAAACTGCTGAGTCTTGCCAAGCAGCCCTGTTTAAAGTACCTGTTGTCCATATAGGACGTTTAGGTGATGAGTCTAAATAGTTATAAGTAACTACCCTGTTAATTTGATCTGATGCAGCTGTGCAATAAAACCAGCTTACTTCACCAAACAGATTATTTAATCCAGCATTAATAAGATCTCTAGATGTAGCATTTATATCATCGTAGACATGGTCTTCTACAAGACAAGGCATAGATCTTAATTGACCATCGTATTGGAAGAAACCATTTTCTGACATCCAATAAGCTGTACCGTCTACTTCTATACAAGCATTTTTACCAAACAATCCACAGTTAGTTCCCACTTGTTCAAACGAGAATGTGAATGGTTGACCAACAAATTTCATTAAAAATAATGCGGTATCGGTCCAAACATAGATAGCATCCCTACCTTTAATAGCTCCCATAATTTTAGAACCATCGGCAAGTCTTTGTGTGCCTGCAGTATTATTAGCTCTTACTGTATATGAATCAGTTTGATCAATGCTTTCTTGAGAAGAAAAACGTATAAACATATCATCTTTAGTTGTTGACGTTCCAACCGTTGTTTCTGTTCCAAAAAATACTAAGTGTCTGTCTGGTGTAGATACTAACACGTGACGTGATGCAGTCGGAGCGTTTGGTAACACTGTTGCTCTTGTTGATGTTGGGCTAGCCGCAGATGCATCCCATTTAAAACATTTACCATTGTAAATAAGAGCAATTAAGGTTGTACCATAGTTATCTAAAATCCATAATCCTGGATCAATAGTAAGGTCACTGTTGTTTGGATCTCCCCAACCAGTAAAACTAGATATGTTTTGAACCGTAGCCCCACCACTGTGTGTTGATTTTGTTGTACCATTTACACCTCTTGCACCACCAGTTAATGTATTTGTACTTGTATTATTATTTGTAAAACTTATGTCCTCACTACCTATTCTAATTTCACCTGCAGATGGAAACGCTGCTGAGTTAGAAAGAACAATAGTTGTTGTTGTGGTGTCTGTTAATGCTGTAGCTAAAGTTGTTGATGCTGCTCCTGGAGAAGTACCTGACCATAAACCTGTACCCCAACCAAGTCCCCCAAGTTGTTGTGCAGGTCCAACAGATTCATAAATTAAAACTGATGCAGATCCTGCAGTGCTTAAAGGTGTGCCTGTTTCATTAGACGCCATTGTAATAGTAAAAGTATTAGAAGTTGGGACAGACGTTACCATAAACTTAACGTCTTCAAAAGTTGCATTTGTAAACGTTGACCCACTTAATCCACCTACACTATCAAATAAAACAATGTCATCATCTGTTAAACCATGGCTTGAACCAACAGTTACTGTAACTGTTGGACTACTAGATGTACTTGTAAAGTTAGCTCCTGTAATTGTAGTTCTTATAGGATGTATGTCGTAATATGTACCACCCGAATAAACATATAAAATTCTGTTTGTGCCTATAGCTGCGTATTTAATTCCAGCATTGTCGTCCCAATGATGAACAGCTCTAGCAGCACCTGTTAAATTAGTTGAACCTAATTGTTGCCAGCCACCTATTTTTTCTGGAGAACCGTATCTAAAACGAACGTTGTCGCCGTCAAACCATTGTCCCTCGGCCCCGGTCTCTGTAACCTGTTTGTTGAACCCTGGTGCAAAACCTAATTTTTGTAACATATAACTCCATTTATGTATTCCTAATTAATGGAACACCTAACATCGGCCTTTTGTCGAACCTATTTTTTTCAGCAAAAGGACCATTTACATGGTTATAATGAAGAAACACTTGTCCGCAAGTAGTTCCTTTAAAAGGTTCTCTCCAATGCTCTAATTCACACCCACTATATACTAGCATATCGCCTACTTCAAGCAGGACTTTTGTGCCTTCTGGAGCGTTGGGTTTGTGTATATTTTTTTGTTCATCTATTATATTATCTGCACCTGTACCATCTATAAAGATAGGCCAAGGATCACCTCCTAGGTTTATGGTAGTAGATATCTCACAACTAGGTCTATCTTTATGTCTTTTTAATTCATCACCATGTTTATATAATCTAGCGTAGGAATAAGTAGGACATAAGTTTAGGCCAGTTTCTTGCTGCATTACAGGTAATACTTTGACCAACAAAGTCTCCATTACAGGATCTGCATAATGTGAGTATGTATTTGGAATTTGTTTATCGGTCCATGTTCCAAACATACCATTGTCATAAGTAATATTATTATCATACATAAATTTAACAGCATCACGTTTAAGTAAAAAATAGTTAAATATAAAATTAGCTAACTCATAGCTAATTGCTTTTTTGATTACTTGATATTTATTGAAAGCCATCTTGTATAAAATTAAAACTTACTGATATTCTTATATCATTTGATTCGTTGGGTTCAACACTATGCCACAACCAAGAAGGAAACATAATTATTCTACTTTCAACAGCATCTAAATGCACTTCTCTCCACAAATGTTTTGGTGGCTGACCTGGTTTTCTTGTAGGCATATTGGTTTGTATTCCTGGTCTTGGATCATATAAAATTATTTTACCACAGTTTTCTTGTGTCTTTACATAATACACACCACTATATAAACTGTTAGGATGTATGTGTGGTTTGTTATACCCACCAGGATAATTTATGTTAGCCCACATATTACCAATTTTTGGTTGTCTGTCTAACCATTCTTCTTTATATATTTGATGTTGCATTTTAAACAATTCATCTACTAGTAATTTAAATTGTGGCATTTCATGCATATTAGTTTGACTATGCCAACCATTTATATTTGTTTTTTTTACACCTTTGTCTTGTTTAGACCAAGCAACAATATCATTAGCTAGTTGTTGATTATCTAGTTTGACATCTTCAGCAAATATAAGAGTTGGAAAAAATCCTTCGGCTATCATCTAAAAGGTTTGCCCCCAAACCAACAAACTAAAGATTGTCTTATTCCCTTAGTTACTGGATTAACTCTATGGTTTAAAAATGATGCAAATATAATTGCATGGCCTTGTTTAAGTTCTGCAAATTTACCCGGTGCCATAAGTTCTAAATCCCCACCTTGAAACTCTGATGGGTCGTTTAACAATAATGTCATTGATATTTTTCTTACAGGTGGTTCGTGTCCCATGTTTACATCACAATCCATATGCCAATCATAAAACCCACCTTCAGGGTATTCTGTAAACTGTGCATTTTCTGTTACTTGTATGTCACCAAAACCAAAATGATTTTCATTTGCTTTTTGTATAAAATTATTTAGATCTCGATACATGTGTTCCATTTCTTTAAAAGGTATCCAACTAATTGTAGTCACTCTTTTCTTTGTATCTGTTCCTCCTCCTGGTTTACCCATACCTACCTGAGCTTCTTGTGGTTTTTGTGCTCTACCGGATGCAATAATTTGTCTGCATTGATCTGGTGTAAACAATGGCGTCGTTGTTTGAACTATCCAACTTTTCCATTTAGGTTCTGATATATGTCTGTTTTCGTACATTAGCTTACTCCTCTATTTTTAATTGGGTCATACTGCACATCCATATTTGCAGCAAGTGTTCTTCTATATCCTGGACCATTAAAAGGATATACGCAATGTCTCATGTCATATGGAAATATATAAAAATCTCTTTCTTTAATTTCTGGTTGATAATCTATATTTGCAAAGTGTCCACTAGCTGAACCCAGTATTTGTAATTTACCATTTTGTGGTGCATCCTCTGCAGAGTATTCTACACCATAAGACTCAGGTAATTTTAAAATCATAACAGAAGATAAACCTGTAAACAATGATCCTTGGTGCACGTGCACTGGATTGTATTCATGTTCAAACATAGTATTAACCCATATAGAATTAAAATGTAAATTATAACCTGTAATTTTATTCCAATCTAAATAATGTTTAAACTTTGATTCAAACCAACCTAATACGTTATTAGGTAAATGATTATGTCTAGTCATTCTAGAACTATCTTCACCATTAAAAAATAAACTATGTTCTTTTTCAATCTTACCTATTAGTTGTTTGTTAGCAGGTTTTAATTTAGAATACTTTGTTTCATAAATATGATTGATAATATTGTATACATCAAGTGGTACTTGATATCTTAATACCGACTGACCTAAAAATACAAATTTAAAATCTGATGTGTCCATATTTCTGTCTTATCCTTTCTGGAATTTTTTCTATGTAAGGATTGTATACTTTTCTTACAGGTCCATCAAATAGTTTATGCATATTACTACCAACTATTTTATCATCGTAAGATAAACCATTTACATTTACTTGATCTAAATTATTGAATCTGTGATTGAAATAAGGCTCACCCATAAACTCATATATTTTTCTAAACTCTTGTTCTGGGTTTGTAACTATGTCATCGTATTTTACATAATGACAAATATCTTTATAGTTATATGAATTTTTAATTGCTTTAAGTTCTCTGGCAACAGCACCATTGTCATTCATAAGCAGCATTAATTTTTCTTCATCTGTATTTAAATTATGTCTGTTAGGAAAAGCGTCGGGGTTTTCTGTATACCACTGCATGTAACTAGCAAGTACATCCATTACATCTCTAAGTAATACAATACATTTAAAAGGTCGTTTAAAGTGTTTTTGCATTAATGAAAAATTACCGGTTGTTAATACTGGTCCACGATCAATAATTATACGTTGTGGCCAATCTTTATAATACATATCAAACACGACATCTAAAACATTATCTAAAGACTTGTGATCTGGGTAATTTAAAAACACATCGGTTTCTTTAAGTAAAAACAAATCTTTCATTATCTCTAATGTAATAGAGTTAGGTGTTGCAGCTATCTCATGATTCTGATTCATAATACTTGCAAACAAAGTATTACCAGATCTAGGTTGTGCAACTAGAAATAAAAGTTGTTTACTTTTCTTTGGCTCCGAGGTCATTGGTCAATTGTTCTTTCTTATTGTAAATCATTTCTCCTGATTTTTTAACTCTTTCTATAGTTTGTAATTGTCCAAGTACATTAAACACTTCTGGCTGACTTGAGCCTGAAGTTAATGTCTCTGCTTTATTTTTCATAATTAAATGATAAGAATCTAGTTGGTGTCTATTAACATCTTGTGTATTAAACGAACCATCATCAAATTCTTTTTTAAGAGTAGACCATAATTTTATTTCTCTCATTCTGTCCCTAGCTACAAGTTGCATATTAGCTAAACTATATCTAGCTTCATCTAAATCAATTTGATATTTTGTCAGTTTATATTCGTCAGTTTCAGTTTCAACTTTTTTTTCTAACCATTTTACTTTTGCTTCATTACGTCTGCAATCAAACGATAAACTCATTAAGTTTTCTAAGAATACATTTTGTTCTCTAACACACTGCCAATACTTCGAAGCATTAGTTGGATACTTTGCATCTTGTAACACAGACATTCTCATTTCTGTCTCTGTTCTAAATACTTGTTTCTTGGTCCATGTGTCACGAAGCTCGGCTGTCATAGCCTTAAACTCTTTGACGTCCTCTGGATCTAATAAATTATTTAAACTTGGTGCTTCTTTTTCAATAAGCGCATGTATATTTCTTTTTTCTGTCATAATTAATTCCTTTCGATTCTTTATATATAACTATTATTAACTACTTGTCAATGTTGAAGCTACAGCAGCTATAACTGAATCTCCTGTCCACTCTTCCGTATTTGCAATTTCTCCCCAGTTAGGAGCGTTAGGAGAAGATGGTGCAAATATACCACCAATAATTAAACCTGATGAAAGATCACCTGCTGCACCTTTACCTTGTGATCCAACTGAATTAGAAGTAGTTGTAGTCCAACCAATACCATCCCATCTTTGAGTAGTTGTCAAACCAACTGGAGGAGGTGCGTAACCAGAAATTACTCCACCACTTTGTGTTCCAAAAGCTCCACCAAATAATGCTAGAGATTGTAAATTATTTCCTGCGGTCCAACTAGATCCATCGTAAGTATTTGTATTAAGTTTAGTAGTAGATCCGTAACCATTACCATGACTACCACCTGCACATAAAGCTGCAGTTTGAGTACCAAAACCCATTACATTAACAATACCTTGATTAGGTGTATTGTCGACTGGATAATCTCCGCCATCAGACCAAGAACTTCCATTAAATTCCATTGTTTTTTTATGAAAAGTGTTTCCTGGATTTTGTTGGCCACCTATACAAATAGCTGCTGTCTGAGTTCCAAAACCTCTTGTCGCTCCAGAAACTTGTGGCATATTAGGATTAGCTGTCCAAGAACTACCATCATAATCATAATTTGTTGCAACTCTATTATCACCAGGAGTATTTCCTCCCATCATAATTGCTGCTGTTTGTGTACCACCGCCACCCATACCACTTGTTGCAGTAGGTATAGCTCCACCAGATGTCCAACTAGTTCCACCATATTCTTCAACCGCTGTTTCTTGTGTACCACCTGGAGTTCTTTCACCGCCAGTCATTAAAGATGCAGTTTGAGTTCCATACGAAGTACTTGTTCCACCTCTAGCAGTGCTTAAACTTCCTCCTGCTGCCCATACTCCTGCACCAACTTGTGTAAGAGCTGAATTATATTCTTCTGTGTCATTACTAGCTCCAGGGTTTTTATCTCCACCAAAACCTATAGCAGATGTTGCTGTTCCTGCTCCTGCATAAGATTGTCGAGCAGTAGCCATGTTTGCTGTTATAGTAAAAGTAGATCCATCCCACTCATTAGTAGCTGTAGTTACAATACCAGGCGTTCCTGGTCCTGCTGGAGGAGGAGTATTTATGTTTCCTCCAAAAACAACAGCATGAGTTTGTGTTCCAGCTGTTGCAGCTCTGTTTTGTCCATTTGGAATTGTACCTGATACAACTGTCCAACTTGATCCATCATAATTAGTTACTACAGTGCTTCCATCCTCTGGCCCTCCTGATATTCCTCCTGCTCCTAATGCGGCTGTTTGTGGTCCAGCTACTGCAATACTATATTGTGCTACTGGATAAGCTCCACCAGATGTCCAACTTGTTCCACCGTATTCTTCACATTGAGTACCCGGGCTAAGAGGTGCACCAGTTACAGCTAAAGCTGCTGTTTGAGTTCCGTTGCCACCCATACTAGCACGTGCAGTTCCTAAATTACCACCAGCTGTCCAAGATGATCCATCATATTCTTCAGTTGAATTTCTAAATACACCAGGAGGATGTGAGTATCCCCCAAAACCTAAAGCTGCAGTTTGAACTCCTGCTCCGCTTAAAACATATCTTGGAGTACCAAGACTACCACCTGTTGCCCAAGCATAACCATTATATTCAATTGTTTGAGATGTTGTAGCACCACCTCCAAAACTTAAAGATGCTGTTTGAGTTCCTTGAGTGGCAGACGCATTGTTGTTTGTAGCTGTCGGTAAAAAACCACCGGTAGCCCAAGCTTTAATTTGTACTAATGATTTGTTTGTGCCTGAAGTTGAGTTATACCATACTTGTCCCTCGGCTGACGAATTTAACGTCGGATCCGAAGATACGTATTTTACTTTTGTACCGTGTATACTCTCATATTCAGCCATTTATAAATTCCTTTATGGGAGAGTAATATCAGTTGGTCTACCTGGTGTTCTGCTTTTTTCTTCATCAGACAAAGCATCCCATGCAGCTTGTGCAGCTTGTACGTCAGCTGTAACAAGAGCTTGAGCTTCTGATTTAGTTTTTTCAACACCGTTTTTTTCAGCTAACCACAAAGCGCCTTTTTCGTTGTTACCAACGACCCAAACGTCTGCAGGAAAACCTCTAAGAAAAAATGCTCTTCTGTCTTCTGCAGTAAAGAATCCTTTTCCAGTGTTAGTAGCAGTACCATATATAAATAGTGCCATAATGTTTACTCCTTTGTTATTCTTATATAGTTAATCTTGTTCATTATCAACTAGTTGTTATTGTATTAATATTTAATGCTGTTGTTTCACCAGTAAATTCTTCTGTTGCAGCTGTTACTGGAGGTCCTCCTCCAGCTACTACAGCATTTGCAGAAGTTCCAAATCCAGCAGGGTTTATTCTTGCTGTTGCTAAATTAGCTTGAGTGACCCAAGTAGTTCCATTGTAAAGCTGAACTGTATTGCTAGAATCATTAGTACCTGCATTGTCACCTCCACCCATTAACATTCCATTTGAATTAGGACCAGCTGTTGTCACAGAAGTTCTTTTTCTAGCAGCAACTACTGAGTGTCCTGTTTCTGTCCAAGAAGTACCATTATAGGTTTCTGTATTTGAAATAATTGTTGCTGGTGGAGTTTGATAACCTGAAGCTAAAACTGCAGCGGTTTGAATTCCCCAGCCTCCTGGTTTTTGTCCACTTCTTTTATTATTAAGAGTTCCTCCTGCTGTCCAAGATGAACCATCATATTCTAATGAAGTTGTTCCTGGAGATGCAAAACCAACATGTATTGCAGCGGTTTGTGTTCCTATACCTCTTCCTTGGCTAGTTGCTCCTGGAACTGTTCCTGGAACTGTCGTCCAACTTGAACCATCGTAGGTAGCTGTTGTAGCAGTTGGACTGTCACCAAAACCAAAAGCTAAAGCTGCTGTTTGTGTCCCTGCTCCTGATACATCTGATGATGCATGAGGTAAATTTCCTCCAGCTGTCCAAGATGTTCCACCGTATTCTTCAGTAGAGTTATTTGTGTAAGGCGCACTAGATGGGTTACCACCAAAAACAAGACCTGCATTGTATACTCCGCAATCTCCTGCAGTATATCTGGCTGTTCCCATATTACCGCCTGATGCCCATGCACCACCTGTAATGATGTTTATTGATTTGTTGTATTCTTCAGTAACGGGTGTACCGGGAGGGTTTCCTCCAAAAGATAATCCTGTAGATGCCGCACTTCCAGCACTACTATGTCTTGCAGTAGGAGTAGATAAAGTTGCACCACTTATTGACCATGTAGAACCATCATAAGATTCTGTTTGTGTTGTGCTTGGAGGTGTAAGTCCTCCAAAAGCTAAAGCAACATCTTGAGTTCCCGATCCTGCAAGATGACTTCTTGCAGTATTCATGTCACCACTTTGGGTCCAAGCAGTTCCATTGTATTCTTCTGCTTTTGCTAAAAGCGTTGGTTGGTATCCTCCAAAAACTAATCCTGCTGTTAATATACCTGTAGTACCTGCTGTTGCTCTTGCATTATTCATTGTTCCACCAGTTGTCCAGTTAGTTCCATCATATTCTTCTGTTAAATTATACCATGTATCGGGACTAGCGGATACACCTCCACATATAACTCCTGCTGTTAAAATTCCAAAACCTGATAAATATCCTCTTGCTGTGCCAGTATAATTATTTACTTCTGACCACGAAGAACCATTATACTCTTCAACGTTTTGCAAATTAGTACCTGTCGCTTTTCCTCCAGCCGCTACTTCTGCAGTTTGTGTTCCAAATTTAGCACCAGAGTATCGTGCTGTGCCTCCAGTTCCACCAACTGCCCAACCAGTTCCATTGTATTCTTCTGTAGCAGCTGTTGTTCTTCCAAAAACTGCAATTGCAGAATCCGCAGTTCCACCTGTTCCCGCACTCATTGCATACCTTCCAGTTCCTAAAGATCCACCAGCTGACCATGCTTCACCAACAATTAAATCTTTAAAAACGTTAGATGTAGAGTTATACCAGATCTGTCCTTCAGCTTGCGCGGTGTCTGGATCAGTGGTTAAAAAGTTTACGTCTTTTCCTATTAAATTTTTATATGTGCTCATAATTATGTGCTCGTTGTTATTTTATTTGCTTCGTTGATTGTGGCTGTGTATTCTTGCGTTGTAGTCAATGCACTGCCAGGTGTAGAAGGGTTTGATCCACTAGTAATGTAACCCGCCACTGGACCAGTTGCTGAATTAGAAGATTGCCCATCCGATTGCAAAACGCTAAGAGTGGCATCATTTGAAAAAACTGTTCCATTCCATAATTCTGCAATTGACGCTGTAGGACCATATGGATTACCACCTAATAATAAACCAGCAGAAGCGGTTCCTATTCCAACTCTACCTTGCAATGTCGAATTAGGGCCAGCGGGATTTGATGTCCAATTTGTGCCATCATAATTATAAGTAGCTGCATTTCCTGGACCTGGTGGTCCTCCTGATGCGATAAGTCCTGCTGTTTGTGTTCCTAAATAAACTGTTTTTCTTGAATTTGCTAACATGTTATTTACAGTTGTCCAAGAAGATCCATCATATTCTTCTGTTCGTTGTTCATTTGCTGTGCCTGGTATATTATTTATTCCTCCAACTGAAACACCAGCAGTTTGAGTTCCTCCACCTGAACGATTCATATAATAAGCAGTAGATCCTAGATTTCCTCCAGAAGTCCAAGAAGATCCACCATACTCTTCAGTTGCATTTGTATATGTAAAAGGGTTATTTGTTATTCTACCACCAAAAGCTAAAGCAGCTGTCTGAGTTCCAAGTCCACCAAAAGTAGCTCTACCTTGTGACATCGCTCCACCTTCTGCCCAAGCTGCTCCATTATATTCTTCACTTTGAGTTTGAGCAGCTAATCCTCCTGTATTTGGACTACTGGGATTTCTATTACCACCAAAAGCTAATCCTGCATTTAATGTTCCAGCCCCACAACCCTCATTTTGACCATCATTTCTATTTCCTCCAGATGAAAATGCTGAAGCAACTGTTTGATATCCTTTTAATAAACCAAGAGTTGTGTTGTACCAAATTTCTCCTAGTAGAGGATTAGTTGGATCTTGAGCGACCTTTCTTATTGATTGGCCTTTTAATGTTTTGTAGGCTGCCATTTAAGCTCCTTAATTATTCTTTAGAAGCCAGCCTTGAGTACCGTCGACATACACTAAAGTATTTGCTGCTCTTTCTGTTGATACTGTTAAAGGATCAGTTGATCCTGCAATTTTTTCTGTTCCGTTTTGATCAATTGTTAATGCGTTAGTGTCAAAGGTTCCTGCATAATCAACAAACGCTATTTCGTCACCAATACTTCCTGCAGGTAAATCCATTTCAAACGCACCACCTGTAGTATTAATAAAATAACCTTCACCAGCTACTGCTGTAAATGTAGAAGTTTTAACTGCTTGCCATGAAGTACCACCTGATACTTCTGCAAAAGATAAAGTACCTGATCCGTTTGTTTTTAAAAATGTATCTGCTGATCCATCAGCATTTGGAAAACTTAAACCATCAAGAACGACGTTTCCTGATCCGTTTGGTGTAATAGCAATATTACCATTAGCTGCGTCTGTAATTTGAATTACTCCAGAGTTTGTTCCACTATTTGTATTTAAAATTAAATCTGTAGCCCCACCTGTTGTTACTGTAAGTGTGCCTGCCCCATTAGAAGTTAAGACAGCTGCTGCTCCAGAGTCTCCAACTTTTACTGTATCTGCTTGAAGGGTTACATCACCTGTTCCGTTTGGAACAATGTCCACGTCTGCGTTAGAAGTTGATATAATATCAAAACCATTTACATCTAAATTACCACCTAGTTGTGGAGAAGTATCATCAACAACATCGCCGCCGGTTTGTACTTCTGTAATATCTGGGTTAGTTCCATCGTTTGCAGTTGCAAAAACAATGGCTGTTTTTTTATTTGTTGCTGCAAAAACAAAAGTGTCACCAGATCCTGATGCATATTTAAAAGTTACGGTATAAGCACCGCTTGTTGAATTTTTTAAAATATAAAAATTTTCTATATCTAAAGGTATTGTAACAGTTTTATTTTCACCAATAGTTCCTGTAAACTCAATCATTCTAAATTGAGCTGTTCCAGTTAATGCACCATCAGCAATAGTTAAAGCAGTAGTTGCTCCTGAAGCAATAGATAAACTTTTAAAACCACCTGTTAATTGTTCAAATAAAGATAGGTTATTATTAGTTTTTGTTCCCCAAGTACCGGCATTCTCACCGGTTACCATTAGTTCAACACCAAGAGGTGTGTATGATGAAGCCATAATTTTTTCTCCTAAGCCACGTGCGTTACGTCTGTATACGATGTTTCAGCTGTAACGTCAACATCAGAATAACTTGCACTATTTGTTTTATTGACAGCACTATAACTTGTATTGCCGGTAATATCAACATCTCCATATCCTAATGGAGCTAGTTCTCCAACTGCCGATGTAGCTTGTTGACCAGTTAGTCCCATAGTATCTTCTGGTGTAATAGAACCTACTGCAGAAGTTGCCACAACACCTGTTAATGGAACTCCTATTTCAGGAATGATTGATCCTACAGAAGAAGTAGAAGATTGTCCTGTTAAAATTTGTGTAATCCCTGTTGTTAAAGAACCAACTGAAGACGTTGCAACTTGACCTGTTGGTTGCTCTGTAATAGCGTCAAGGATTATTCCACCAACTGCAGAAGTTGCAGATTGACCTGTTAATCCTATTGACATTTCTGTAGGTGCAATAGCTCCTACACTTGTAGTAGCACTTTGACCCGTAGGAGATATTACAGAAGTTAAAACTAGAGTAAGAGAACCTACTGAAGAAGTTGCTAATTGACCTGTTGGGAATACAAAATTTTCTACTGTAGATGTTAATGATCCAACACTAGACGTTGTGCTTAATCCTGTTGGCTGAACTAATTTATTAAATGAATCTCCATAAGGTTCTTCACCCCAACCATTTCTACCCCAACCAACTAATGTACCTGCATTATCAAAATCACCTACTTGTGACGTAGCTGCTTGACCTGTTGGAATTATAATTGAAGTTAAGTCTAGGGTAGGAGAACCTACACTTGCTGTTGATGATTGACCTGTCGGTATAACAGTTTGTGTATCAAATGCGGTTACACTACCGACTGCAGATGATGCTGATTGACCAGAAAGAGAGACAGCATATTCAACACCCCAACCAGAGTTGCCCCATTCTTGTCTACCCCAACCTTCTTCATTAAAAGCTTCTAAAGTAGTCCCAACTGAAGATGTTGCTGCTTGGCCACTTAAAACAATTGTAATAGTGTCATCACTCCATTCATTGGAGCCCCAAGTATTATTGCCCCAGGTTGATGCCATAAGGAGGTCCTCCTTACGCTATACGAATAATTGCGTTAGATGCGTCTGCTGCTGGAAATTGAATTGTAAAAGTTCCGCTTGATACAGTTTTGTCACCGCCAAAAGCAACTACTGCACATGCTTTGTCTGATTGTGTATCGTTATATATTAAACAACCGTTTGCTGTAAAAGAAGCAGAAGTAAAACTTACGTCTGCAAAATCACAACACGCTGTTGATCCATCTAAAGCTGGAGTAACACTTGTGATTGCTTTTCCACCAGCTGTATAGGCTGATCCTGATGAATTAGTTATTTCTTCTGAAGTAGAATACGCTGTAGTTCCTGCACCTAAAGATGCATCACTTTGATACAAAGCTATTTTAAAAGTGTTTCCAGATGATGCAGTAAAGTTGTGAGTACCAACTAAAAGTTCTTGTTTAAAGCTATTACATATAGCTGATGATATTGTCATAATTTAATCTCCTCAATTTATGGTGACGGTGACTTGACTGGTATTCTAACTGTTCCGTCAGTATAATCGTCTCGTCTTCGTCTTCCAAGTTGCATACCTGCAAACTGTTGTACTGCATTTTTATATCTATTTTCATAGTATGTCAACATATCCATTGGACCTTTTAAATATCCAAACGCCTCTACTAGACATGCATATAATAGACCTTGTGGAAAATATGTACTTAAATAAGTATTGTTATTAAAACCAGTACCAGATCCAAGACCATTAGGCATTTTGTTATAATAAATTCTAAATCTGTAAGCTGCGTCAGGCGTAGGGGCTATATACATACCTCCCGATGATGTGTCTGTAGTATTGTCAGCACCACCAAACATGGCATAATATTTAGGAAATCCTGTAACATCCTGTGCTGTTAAATCACCTTCGGGTCCAGTTAATCTATCAGTATATTCAGATAGATACGTTTGATCTTTTTTTTCTAACCATGTTCCATTACCTGTAGTTGCTGAAGTAGAGTTAAATACTTCTACACCTCTAATAAATAAAGCACCTGCAGGAGAATTAATTGTATTATCATCAGCTGCTAGTGTACCTTCTTGAACAAACCTTTGAGAGTCCATAGGAAGCTCTTGATAAATTCTAAATTCAGCAGACATAATAAAACCATCTAAAATAGTTGTAGTGAAAACAGTATCATCTACTTCAGCGTAATCTAAAATAGCTTGTTTTAATGTTGTGTAATCGTATTTTTTAACTCCTGACATAATTAACCTCTATCATTTATGGGTCCAATTGTACACTGGAAACCACCTCCTGTTTCTGTGCCTGATGCAGCGTTAGTTAAAGTAACATTTATACCATCA
>Ga0208643_1000819_pt1 | contig 19218 bp, 21 predicted proteins | sample VirMetDEL_Nov_12_FD_184516 | JGI IMG/M metagenome (GOLD analysis project Ga0208643, IMG submission 184516) | Aqueous microbial communities from the Delaware River and Bay under freshwater to marine salinity gradient to study organic matter... | ecosystem: Environmental > Aquatic > Marine >... | reverse complement strand
CATATTTAAAGTAACAATATCTACCGGACCAAGACCACCAAGAGGTATAAATACAAGGATATTTGGGTCTTTTGCTAGTTCAATCTGTGCTTTCATTTCGCTTATTAGACCAGTAATTGCTTTTGTTCTTCTAGCCATAAAGACCTAAGAGTTAAAGTTTTTGAAATAATATAACTATAATTGTAAACATACCACCTATCAATGCTGTCATAGCATAATACATATGTCTTTCTATTCTTGTGATTTGATTTTCTAGTTGTTTCATTCTATCGTGAGTTTGTTTCTGCATGATACGACAAAGTTTTTCGTGTGATTCTATTCTCTCTATTGCAGAATTTTTAGGCATTAGATTGTTTTATCTTGTCTGCAAGTGTATTGCGTTGATAATTGAAGTTCATTTACTGTATCTGTATTCATAAGTTCTAAATATTGTATACTTGTATCTAAAGCTACTATCGCACATTCCTTCCAAGTGTCAAAAGTTTCTTTATACTTTACTGGGTCTTTACATTCTCCTGTAACAAATGAGCATAATGATAACATCAACACAAACTTCATTATTAGATGTTAAATGCGTCTTTCACTTCATCTACTGTTAGACCTAGATTTTGTAGTTTAGTTTTAGCAGATGCTATTCTAGCTTTCTTGGCATCCTCTGCTGTCTGTCTAGCAGCTGCGTCTGTTGCAGCTTGTGCTTCTTCAGCATCTCTAGCTGCTTCTTCTTCTGCTGTAAAAGGAACTATGTTCCCATTTATGTTGTGATGTCTTGGCATAATTATTTATACTCCATTGTTAATTGTTAAGCAATACCATAAAGGCAAATATCTCCTGAATCAATATCGCCTGAATGCATTTTAAACTGTATTTCATCAATAGCTGATGTTGTATTAAAATATCCAGCCATAAAAGATCTAACACTATAATTAGAAGCATGATAAGCATTTGTGTCAGACATAAAATGCTTAACAAAAGTAGTAGAACTTGGATTAAATAAATGTAAATATCCACTCATACATTGGTCATTATCACTTCCAATTAATTCTTCAGTTATTCTTTGAAAATTTGTAGATTGAGCAAGATCAGAACCTGCTTCGTAAGCAACAGCTCCACCTTCTGCACCCTCACCATGATACGCTCTAAAAAATGTACTTGTTATTGTTTCATTATATCCACTTCCACCAACAGCATTTGCTTGAAATTTAAAAGCAACACCATCAGTATCAGGGTGCATATTCTTAAATGTAAATACATATTCCTTATAAGTATTATCCAAGACAACTCCACTTGAACCATCAACAAAAGATAAAGTTGCAGAACTAGAAGCTGTTAGCTTTTTAATAAATGTCATACTGCCTAAACTTGATATAGAACCAAATGCAGTTGCGTTCTTTACTCCATTATTATTCAGTTTAATAATTGACATTAACTATCCTTAATTCCATAGAGTTTTATTGTACCAGCATCTATGTTGCCAGAACTCATTTTGAATTGTACTGCATCAATAGCTGATGTAGTGTTTCCATACCCAGCTATATAACTATCGCATGACTTATCACTATTTATTATAGTATTAGTTCTTGAAATAAAATGTTTAACAAATGTTGTAGAACTTGGATTAAATAAATGTAGATTTCCAACAGAAGATTGGTCGTTATCTGAACCACTACTAGCACCACCAATTAATCTTTGAAATCCAGTTCCTTGTGCTAAATCACTACCACCATCATAACCAAATTCATGAGATCCACCATCTTCTGGATTTGCAGCAAAAAAAACTGTTGTGGTTTTTGTAACATTATAGTTTGATCCACTATCTGCACTCATATTAAATTCAAACATTGCACCATCAGTTGCAGCATGAATATCAATAAACTTAAAAACATAAATAGGATATGTGCTATCCAAGACTACATCTGAACTACCATCTACGAATGACAAGGTTGCTGAACTACTAGCAGTTAAAGTTTTAATAAGTGTCATAGCTCCACTTGGTATTGCAGCAGCAGAGGTTACAGCACTTATGCTATTGTTATTGTATTTAACTAAAGACACTATGAAACCCCATATAATTTTATTACTCCACTATCTATGTTGCCAGATGAAAACGAAAATTGTACACCATCAATTGCAGCAGTTACATTTGCATAACCAGCAGTAAATACATTTATACTAGCATCACCTTCTAATACATGATTATTTTTTGCTATAAAATGTTTAACAAAAGTAGTTGATGATGGAGAAAAAAGATTAAATTCTCCATTTAAACCACTATCGTTATGATTTCTAACTTGTCTTGATATTTTTGCAACACCAGTACCTTGTGCTAAATCTCTACCAGTATCATAAGCTAAAGATGCACCAGCGTCATCTTCTCTGTGATCTGCATAAAAAAATGTTGTGGTTTTTGTAGCATCATAAGCTGATCCACCATCTCTAAAATTAAATTGAAACTCAGCATTATCAGTTTGTGGATGAATATTATAAAATTTAAACACATACTCATCATAGGTATCATCAATACCAGATGTAAAAGATACATTGGCTGAACTTGATGCAGTTTGAGTAGAGATAAGGTTCATTGAACCACCACTTAAACCACTTGGTTTAGCTGTGATTGCTGATAAGGAGTTGTTGTTAGCAAAGTTAAGAGCCATGTCTTACTCCTTTGGATTATCTGATTTAACTTTAGCTATTGCGTCTTTCCAAGTAGTAGTACCATTGACATTATCCCAATATTGCATATCTAATTGATCTGTTATAGATGGATAAACTCTATCTCTTTGATATTGAGTTTCATTTATTTTAGCTTGAATATCTGCTTTAGAAATTTCAGCAGTTCCATCTAACCATTCAATAGTACAAGTATCTAAATCACTTCCTCTAACTATAACTTTAGCGTTTGGATTAATTTTTAAAATTGCATCTGTTATCATATTATGCTCCTATCTCCATTAAAATTAATTGAGCTGGACAACTATCTGCTGCTAAATTTGCATTACCTGACGCATATTGAACTTTATAAGTTGTTGCATCTGTTGTACTTGGACTATCTAAAAATACAAAGTTAGTAACTTCAGTTAATTGTTGACTATCTCCTGTATCATAATTTCCTATATTATTAAGAATTGTAGTTGATCCTCTTACTAAACGAAAATTTAAATTCACATCTCCAGTTTTTCTTATATGAAAAAGACTTGCCATACATAATATTTTACTACCAGTTGATGCTGGAGTTATAGCTTGGCTTAAACCAGTATCAACATAAGTTGAAGATCCAGCAGTTGTTGCAACTGCTGATGTTGCAGCATCTGTTAAAACTTGTAAAACTTTTCCACCACCACTAGGAGCCGCAAAAGTATTATCTCCTCTTAAAAAAGTTGTAGCATCTTTAGTTCCAGTAGCTGTTAGTTTGGCAAGTGAAACTGTACTGTCAGATGGTACTCCAAGATCAAGAACTGATCCTAGTATATGAATAAAGTTTATAACATCACCTGTAACTAGATTTGATGCAAAGGTAATTGTAGAACCAGATACAGTATAAGAACTACCTGGTGCTTGTATAATACCATTTAAAGATACGATCATGTGATTAGCAGTTTCTGGAGATACATTAACAGATGATACTTGCATAGTGTATGCTGCTTGACCATTGACTACTGATATAGCATCACAGACTTGAAAGTTTCCTATTTGTGGTTCTCTACCTATATATGCCATTTATTATTTACTCCAAATTGAATGTGTTAAATTACCATCTGTATCTCTAGCTAAAAGTTCATCATACTTTGTTTCTGTTGTGTAATTAGCTGGAATATCTCTCATTGCTTGTCTCCAAGTAGCTACATCATCAGGCATAGTCATATCGCTATTAGCAAGATAATCAGTTTCTTTTAATTTTTGTAATCTAATTGTTTTTATTTTATTTAATTTTCTTTCAGCAGATTTATCACTCCATGCTTTTTCTTTAGCATTTAAAATAGTTTCTTCTTCTGCTGTTAATTGTATTCTTTCGTTTCCTATTTGTTTATATCTAGCCATAATTAATTCTCCAATCCGTAAACTGTAACAACGCCATTCGCTATGTTACCTGATGCAAATGAAAATTTTATTTTAGTCATAATATTGGTACTACCACCAAATCCACCATAAACTTGTACACTTCCTCTAGTTGGATTTCCTCTACCAGCACTTTGAACACTTATTGTAGTGTCTGCGGCTAATTGAGGTTTATATACCATCATGTCAAAATTAACTTGGCTTTCATCTCCAGCAGTATCTGAAGCATTAAAAATTCTAAGTTCATTTTCAGCAGTACCACCAGCTAAATTTTCTGCTCCACCATCTCCTCCATCATCATTAAATGACGCACCACCCCAATAATAATTAGGTGCTTCTGTATTGTCTGCTTGAAATAATTCTATATTCAAATTTACACCATCACTAGCTGGTGTAAAACCACTTCCGATAATTCTATAATTTCTATAAGTTGAAGTAAAAACATCTAAAGTAGCTGAAGCAGCATTAGAAATAGTTGTTGTAGAAATTTTAGTTAAAGCTGAACTTGCTTTGATATGAGAATAATCCATTCTCTTTAAAGTACCAGCGTCAGAAATTATAAATTCATCTGTATCTGCTGGTGTTGCACCTAAAGCTGTTTGACCAGTAATAACTGCTGGATCAAGATCACTTGCAACAACTGCTTTGTTAGCTGGTTTGTTTCCAATATAAGACAATTAAAACTCCTATGTTATTTCCATTACTGATAATGTACCAGAAATTTTATCAGCGACAGAACAATCAATTTGTATTTTGTCTCCAGCTTCTAAAATAACTTTAGAACCAGATAGAATCTCAAGTGAAGATCCACTAGGGATGCTTACATCTTTAACTAATAATGATGTTCCATTAGCAACATTGTTAGCACCACCTCTATTTGATGTTGTACTAACCAACTCAACTTCTGCTGTGATTGCAGTAGTGTGAATATTAGCAAGTATAAGACCAAGAACTACAGTTGTTGTACTTCCTGCTGCTGTGTACATCACATAAGGTGTTCCAGCTGATGCCGGTTCTGCTGCGAAGTTGATTGCTTTGAATGTGTTTGCCATTTATATCTCCTGTTTTCTCCTTATATATTAACCGAGTGCGATTGCAAGTGCTGTTGGATCATCTGTTACAGCTATCGTTACTGTATCTGTTGAACCACCAGTAGTCGTAATCCCAGCTCCTGCTGCTATTGTTACTGTGTTACCATTTGTTATTGTTTGATTAGAACCACTTGTACCAGCTAATGTAAAGCTAGTCATCTCTCCATCTGAACCATCTGCTCCAGAATAACTAAAGTGTACCCCAACACCATCTGTATTAGAAAATGTACCATTTGATACTACGTGAGTTACTGGAACTTTTGTATATCCAGATGCGTCTGTAACAGCACCAGATACTTTGAATAAAGCATAAGTAGATGGTGTACCTTCTTTAGTTACAGTTACAATACCTCTAGCAGTAGTGTTTGTTACATCATCCCAAGATTGTACAAATGAAGATATGTCTGCACTAGCATCATCTGCATCATCTACATATAAAATTGAAACACTTGATAGTGTACCATTGTTAAAAGCTATTTTACCTGCACCCGGATCAGCATCAGAAGTTGAATTACTGAAAGTCATTGCAAGTTGTGAGTTTGTACCAGCAGCTCCAGTAGCACCTGTTGAACCAGTTGATCCTGTAGACCCTGTTGAACCTGTGTCGCCTTTGTTACCAGACCTTGAAAAATGTACTGATAGTTCGTCAGCAGCTGAAAAAGTATTATTACTTGCTACATGAGTAACTGCTAGTTTTACATAACCAGAAGCATCTGTAGAAGCACCAGTTATATTGAATCTTGCATAAGTTGATCTATCGTTAATGTCGTAGATCATTAAGTTACCTCTAATAGTAGAAGTAGAATCATCCCAAGTTAAAATATCTGTAGATACAGTTACTCCATTTTGATCAGCATCATCTATAAATATTACTGTAGCAGATGCGTATGTACCATTATTAAAAGCTATCTCTCCAGCACCGGGATCTGTATCAGATGTGCCTGTGTCAAAATTATATAAATATCCGGGTATTGCACCATCTTCTCCAGAAGCTACAAAAGAAACAAATACTTTATCATCATTAGCAAAAGTACCAGCACTATCAATATAAACTAAAGTTATTTTTGAATAACCAGTAGCATCTGTAATTGCACCTGTAACTTTAAATACCATCCAAGTATCTAATGTGTTTGCTTTTGAAATTCTTATTCTTCCTCTGTTAGTATCATTACCTGCAACATCATCCCAACTTTGAACCCATGCTGAAACATCTGTGCCATTAAATTCTAAATCATCTATGTACATTATTGTTGCACTAGAAATTGTTGCGTTGTTTAATCTAAATTTTCCTGCTCCGGGATCTGCGTCTGCTGTTGTTGTTGAATATTGGAACATTGCACTATCTCCACCTGCCGGTAGAAAGTCTGCAACAGTTGTTAATACATTTCCTGTACTGTCAAAGCCTAATGCTTTAGATGCTCTACTTGCTGCATCATCTGTAAATTCTGGTGTTGTAATTGAGTTGGTTGCAGATACTTTAAAAGATCTATTTAATTCCTCTTGCATCTGTTGGATAGTCATAGTTGCACGATCCAAACCCTCTTCGTGAGATTCCGCAGGGAATGGATCATTAGCGATATAATCTATCGCTTGAGTTTGCGGAACTTCTCTTCTTATAACTACTGTTTCAGTAGCTGTTGGAATGTTGCCAGATGTAAAGGTTACTGTACCTCCACTAGCATCACCTGCACCAGATACTGTATAATGAGTAGTTAATGTTTTAACAGTTTCAGTTCCTGTTGATGATCTAATAATTACCTCTAAATCTGTGTCTGCAAAAATCTTAAATGAATAAGTAAACCCTGTTGTGCTACCATCACCGGATGCTGAATTTTTTACTGTTGTGCTTGATACTGTCATGTTACTTTTCTATACCACATATATTCATATTTTAAACCTTTTAATATACTTTATTTATCTAAAAATCCTTTTAAATATTTTCCTGTTTTTTTATGTCTTTTATTTATAGATTTAGATTTATCTCTAAAATCCATTAATTCTTTATAAACTTTACCCCATTCATTATTAGTCGCATATTCCCAAAAATCAAATGATAAAATTTTAGTATTACCATATTGAAATGCTATATTAGCCACAGCTGTAGCTTGTTCTGTACTTAACTCATCAAAAGAAATATCTGAAGAACTTTTTTCCCAATCTTCTTTTAATTTTGTTAATATTTTTGTTTTAATAAATTTATTAATTATATCAGATTCTTTTTGTGTAATTTTTAATGGTATTTCATCAAGTCGTTTTTTAGCATTTTCACCTTTTAATCCTAAATATGGTTTTAATTTATCAGTAATACTATCTGGTAAACCACTTAATTCATTAGCATTATATTGACCCAAATCAAAACCAACTCCTACAGTTACACCAGATTTATCAAATCCTTTTACAATATAACCTTTTAATGAATCGCCACCTTCTTGTTTTTTAATAAAATTAAAATTTACATTTTTAAATTGAGCTGATTCTATATCAACTTCAGCAGCTTCTGCTTTACTCATTAAGCTAAAAAAAAAACCATCTTTAATGCCATCAAAAGGCAACAAATCTCTCGTATCATCAATATCTTCATTTTTACTTTTTCCTAACATTTCTCCTTGTTTTTTTAAAACACTTTTAATATCATTCATAGCTTGAGGATATTTTTTTAACATATCATAATATGCTAATTGTTTATAACCATTATATATAAGTTTTAATGTTAATTCTTTTCCACCTTCAATAGTAGCACTACCTTCTTGTCTTAACTTATAATCTCTACTATTAATTTCTTTTTCTAATTTTTGCATTAAAGTATCTCCAGAACTATCTTTAATTTTTCCAATATTTTCTGTCCAATAATCATAAGCAGATTGTTTATCACCTTTTATAACTTTTTTATTTTTATCAACTTTTCCAAATATTTTTGTAAAATCTATAGTTTTATATTGTACTTTACTAGGTTCTTCCAAAGGTAATTTTAAACTTGTTATTTCTAATAATACACGATTATCTTTAACATCTACTTTTCTACCAACTAAACTTGGTCCTTGAAACCAGAATGAAAAAGAAGCAATACCATCTGCATTTATGTATAAAGCATTTGGTGTTTTCTCTATAGGTTCTCCAGTAAGTAGATCTCTTTTAGGTTCTAAATATTTTTCACCTAAACCAAGTTTATTTAAAATTTTATCAACAAAATCTCTGGATTCATAAGCTATTTGATCTGGTTCTGTTATACCGGGAATACCTTGATTTCTCAAAGCAGAATATGGTATAAAGTTTCCTATAAGATTACCAAAAAATCTAGCTGCTTTATTTTCTGTTGGTGATGCAATTATTTCTAATGCCTCAGATATACCTCTTAAATAACTTTTATTAGTTACATTTTTAAAAACTGTTAATGCTGCTGCACTAAATATATCTTCTTTTTGTTGGTCATTAATATTAATTATGTTTTCTTTTAAGTCAGCCACAATACCTAAAATAAAAAATCTTGGATCCATTCTATTATATTGTAAATAAGTTATAGTTCCATCTTCATTTTTTCTTGCAATAGAATAAGGTTGCCAACCAAGTTGTAACCATTGTCTTTTTATTCTAAAATCTTTAGGTCCATCACCTGTAATTTTAGGATAACTATTACCATCTTTATCTTCAATATTTTCCATTGCTAAACTTAAACCATACATAGTTGCAGATATACCAATCATCTGTCTACCTAATACTTCTGCTCTAGCTCTTCTGTCTCCACTATTCCATAAGTCTCTATTTTGTTTTGTCATAAAACGAGTACCCGGCATTTGAAGAGGAAAACGATTTCCAAAATGTCTCCAAAGATTTGTAGGTGTTCTTATAAATGGTGCAATAAATCTTAACTCTGGTGCTTCGTTTAAAAATTTTTGTATTTTAGAACCAAAGTTTAAGTAACTTCCATTTTTTAAACTATTAGTATAACTAGATACCCTTGCATATTCTAAGGCATCTGCATTAATAGGATTATCTTTTATGTTAGCTTTTCCATTTTTATCAAAACCTTCTTTAAAAATTTTATCTGTATTTGCTTTACCCTCTTTAGAATATAAAGGTAAACCTCTTTCCATAGTATTGTCTAAAGCATTAGTTAATAGTCTACCTCTGTAATTTATTTGTTTTAATAATTCATCACCGGTCATAAGAAGTCTTGTTGGTAACTCAACTAATTTTCCAATCAAATCAATACCTGTTCCAACACCACCTTCAAAACCAAGATTAGCACCACTAATAGGTCTAACTGCTTTTCCACCAATTATTTGTAAGTTATCTTGAGTTCTTTGTAGAGGATCAAGAATAGCATCACCTTGTCTTAAAGATAATCCTACAGCTCTCATTGTATCACCCATACTCATAATCATTCCTTGATATTGAGCAAATCCTAATTTTATTGCTCTTGCATCTGCTCTAACTATTCCACCACCTATTTGTTCTATAGGTCTAATAAATGCTTCATATAATCCAGATTTCATATTTATTGCATGAGTATAAACACCAGATAGTAATGAGTTAATATAAAGTGAAGTAAATGCTTCTACTGATCTTTGGTATTTTGTTTTAGCAACTGAATTAATAACTTCTGCTGGTTTTTTGTTTTTAATATTTTTTGCAATAACCGCAGCATTACCATCAAATCTTTTTATAATATTTGCCATTTCTTCTACATCTAAAACCTTGCCTTCTGATCTAGCAACTTTAATTCTTCCAGCTTGTGTTATTCTAGCTGCACCTCTTATTTGATCTTTTAATGCTACGACAGTATCTCTTAAAACAGCACCAAGTTGTCCAACTTCTAGTTGTGATTCTTTAGTCCAATTTTTTACATTATCACCAAACTCATCTAAATATTTTGTTGAAACTTGTTCTAATGTTGTAGCAATTTCTTGTAGTATTTGTTTAGCAGCTAACATTCTAACTGTACCTTGTTTAGAAAATTCTTTATCTTTTGTAATTGATTTTAAAACTTCAGCTTTATCTCTTGATAATAATTTTGCTAATTCTTCTGCAGTATCATTTCTTAAAACATCATTTTGTAAATAATCAACTGTAATGTCATCAAATGATTCTGATACATCATCAATAGTTTTTAAAACTTGATCAGCATTTTTAAATGATTTTGTATTTAATATTGATTTAATAAAAGATTCAGTTTCTTTCTTTGCTTCTTTCTGACCAACCCTTAATGCCTTAACTGCTTTCTTTGCATTAATAGCTTCGTTACCATCAAAGATTGCTTGTTTTACTTTTTTAGTTTTCTTACCTTTTTTAATACTCTCTATTGCTTCACCAGCATCTTTATAAATTTTTTCTTTTTCTGCAAAGTCTTTAGTTTTTTTTGCTTTTTTAAATGCTTTTAAACCAAATAATATTTCAAGAGGTCCACCTATTATAAATCCTTCAAGTACATTTTTTACTCTACCTTCCATTTCAGTATCATCTTCATCTGTAGCTAAATATTGAGTAACTGCATTATTTAATACAGGAGAATCAAACTCAACCAACATATCTGATAATCTTCCTTCTGCAGGATCAAATACAGTAAGATCAGTTACACCACCTGCTGCCATACCTCTTAATCCTACTTTAGTTATACTTCCACCAAGACCAACAGCTTTAAAAAATTTAGATGGTCCTATAAATCCTGTAACAAATCTTGCTGCACCTTCAGTTAAATTTTCACCAACACCTTCTGGCTTATGAAATACCGGTAAGTTTCTTTCTTGCGAGTATCCACCTTCTTTCCATTTTTTAGGAGTAACATATTTAGGAATAAAATCTTTAAAATTTGCTTTAGTTTCTTCATAATATTTTTTTGCTGCTAAAGGATCTGTAAGTGTTAATGCTTGTAATTTATTTAATTCAAATCCACCACCACTAACTATATTTTCATCTATAAAATCTCCCTGTTCTTCTATTGCATTAACAACACCTTGAGCCGCAGATAAAGCTAAACTTGATGCTTTATTCCAATAATTAAAATCTTCCTTATCTGGATTAGTAATTAATCCAGAATTTACTGGCTCAATCGCTGTTGTTTCTTTTTGTACTTTTTCAAAAAAACTTAAAGTTTCTTCATTTAAAGGTGTAGGCATATTAACCTTCTTGTCGTTGTTTTAATATTTTAACATAATCATTCATAAACATTTCTACATCTGGTTTTCCAGATTCATCAACATAACCATTAAGTTTTGATAAAGTTTTTAAAATATTTTTTGCTTCTGGATTAGTTAAATATTCTTGATAACTTCTATTAATATCTCTAGCTTCTCTAATTACATTAAATTTATTTTCTTCTAAATTAAATGCTGTGATTGTTTCTATTGAAGTTTCTTGGTATTTATCAATTAAATTTAATCTTAAATCTCTAGCATATTGTTGCATTTCAAATTCAGTTGCATCTGGATTTGATGATAAAAATAAATCTATTCTTTGATCATACTCAAAAGTAGATGCTTCAGATTTTTCTTTATTAGCAGATTTATTAAAACGAGCATCTAAAGCATTATAAAATTCAGAACTTAAAAGACTTCTTTGATCTTTATTATACTCTTCAAAATTATTACCCATTTGTATTTTTCTTAACAGATCATCATGTCCTACTTTTTCAGTTAATATTTTTTGTCTTAAATTTGCAAACTTAACTTCTCTTTCTCCAGAAACAACTTTACTTCCAGTATATCTTTCAAAACTTTCTAGCTGTGATAATAGTCTTTCAGCTTCATCATAGTCTGCATTAGGATCACCTTTAATAGTTAAATCATTTATTTTTTGTGAATAAGAATTAAATATATTATTACTAAATAAATCATCATTTATAAAAGAAGCTCCATTAATATCAGAATCTAATTTTGCTATTTGTTCTGCAGCATTATTAAATCCTAAACCAATAGTATAATCTGAATCAACAAATAATAAAGTTGCATCTATTGTTTGTAATCTTTTTTTTAAATCAGCAGAACCTAATTCATGTTCTTTATTAAAACTTTCTGCATCACGATATATTTCTTGTTTATATTTAGCTTTTAATATAGCATTGTCTGTGCCTTTGTATTTAGCAACATCCATATTAATTTTATCATTATATACTTGTATGCTTTGTTTTTCGTATGCTTTAAAAGAATTTGTTTTTAAATGATAAACACTTTCTAAACTTTCTAATTCTAAAGAATCTTCAACAAGTTTTTTAATTCTTTTGTTTTTAATATTAGCTAATTTATTATTAGATAATTGTTTAAAACTATTTTTCCAAACACCTATAGATTCTTCTTCGTTTGGATTATCTTTTTGTGATTCAATAATTTTATCTGATTCAGCTTTTAATTCTAATAAAGTTTTTTTGGCTTGTAACTTTTCTTCATTATCTCTTTTTTTTATTGCGTATGCTTGAACTTGTTTTGCAGCAGGAATTAAAGCAGATGCTACAGTTGATCTTGGTGATAATTTTATATTTGAAACAACTGAAGATGGTTCAGATGTAATTGATTTTTCAGCTGTAAATGTAGGTATTTTTGGCATAATTATAATGTTGTTAATAAACTTGTTCCAGCACCAGCTACATAACCTATTTGTGCTTGTGTTGCTTCCATTCTTGCAAGTCTACCTTGTACTCTTGCAAAGTTTGCTTTTTCTTGAGCTTGAGCAGCTGCTACTTTAGTATTGTATTCCATTACATTTTTTTCTATTACAGCTTGTTCAGAATTTGATCTTAATATTCTTAAACCAGAACCAGATAATTCTGCACCGCTAGTTAATATTGCAGTTGTAGTTTTTCCTTGAAACTGTCTAAACTGATCATCAAATCTTTCAAGATCAAAATTTAATTTACCTTCTAGTCTTTCTTTTTCTTGTTCATAAACTAAAGCATTTCTATTTTGAACAGCTTGATTATACTTTCCTACTGCACCTGCTTGTCGTGCTGCTAATAGTTGAGTTCCAGCTACCGCATAAGGTGCTGCTGTTGTAGCAGCTGCTGCAAAAGCTGGTCCTGCTAATGTTAATGGTCCTTCATATTCGTAAGAATCTTCTTCTATAATATTATCATTTATATCATAAACAATTTTGTTATAAATTTTCATTAAAATATCCTTGCATATCTGTATTGATCTGTGCCATCAAAACCATAATGTTTCATTAAACCTTCGTTCTCCAAACCTAACCACTCTGCAAATCTTTGACCTTGAGTAAAATCTTTTCTGATTGCAGTTTGAACTCTTTTTATATTATGTTCTTTGGCAACTCTAGCAAAATCTTTTTTAATTGCTTTAGCTACACCTAAAGGATATTTCCACATATCACTTGATGCTATAACCCAACCTTCTGCAACTTGACCCCAAATCATTTTCATACCTGCAGCAAAAATAGGTTTATCATTTACCATTCCTGTAAAAGCTAAATGATCTTGTTCTAAATTTTTAGCATCACCTTCAACATTAATGTAATGTCTATCTGCTTCTAATATCTTATGATTCATTTGATATGACAATATGATCTGTCCATGTTTTTTTGTGTAAGGTACTATATATAACATATTATCCATCATTTGTAGTTAATCTTGGGTATAACGATAAAATTGTAAAAGGTAAAGGTTGAGTTTGTCTAACAAAAATAAAACCATCTGTTTCATAGTTTCCTCTAAACTCTACCTCTTTGTCTCCTGTAAATGGTGGTATACCTTCATCCATTAAATCAGCAGAACTTCTAAATGGTATTCTTTCTAAATTGTTTAAATCTGGTCCAACTTCTACACCTATAGTTTCAAACATTCTAACTGTAATATCATATATTCTTTTTGTCTTACCTTGTGATGTACCATTTTGTGATCCAGCATTTAATCTCATAGTTTGTAGTAAAGATGTATAAGCTAAACCTATCTTAACATTTTTTGCAGAACGATCTAAACTTACACTACCCGAGCTTACAGTTTTATTTGGGTGCGTTGCACCATCTGCTAATATAGCAACAACTTGTCCTTCAAGGTGATCTAATCCAGATAATGTACTTACAGCACTACCACTATAACTTAATTGGCTATCTAAAAAATTAAATGATGTATTATCTGTTTGGTCAAAATCAAATACATTTAAAAATTCTACATATCTTCTAGTAGAACCATTCACAGTTCTTTTAACAATAACATATACTTGATACTCTGTATCATCTGTTGGAATAACTGCTGCACTTTCAACTACTGCTTTACCTTCACTTGTTGCAGTAAGTCTTGTGCTATCAAAACTTTTAATTATTAAATATCCTGTTGCTTCGTGTGCAGTTTCTGTAATTGTTACTACTGCACTATTAACTGTAGCAGTAAAATTAGCATGAGCATTAATTGCATTTTTTAAATTAGTTGCTGTAGTATTATTATTAGTTTGAGTTTTAAATTCATTTGTTCCTGCAGTTCCTGTTGTAGAAGTAAAGTTTACAACTGTACCATCAGATTTTGTTAAAGTTAATTTAGTTCCAGTTGCAATATTTGCGTAATCAGAAACTGTAATTGTTGCTACACCAAATCTACCACCAAAAATATGTCTATGCCAAGCAGTTACTTGTTGTTCTCTTTGATAAGTTAATCCTGCTAGTTCACCATCTCCTCTTACAGCATAAACAATTTGATTAGGTTCTTGTTGATATGCAATTTGTGTTACACCACTTTCAGTAACATTTTCGGCAAGAATAGTCATGTCTGGTGCTATATAACCATCTACATCAAAGTTGTAAGCTAGTTCTCTAATTTTTCTTTTAGCTCTTTGTAAAAATAATGTTGCGTTACCCACAGCTATAGCATCCACATTAGCTGCACCATGGTTAGATTGTTTTTTAATTAATATGTTTGTAGGTGTAACTGCACTATCTGTACCACCACCACTTACTGTAAATTCACCACCTGCTGTACCAATAATTAAAGTTCTAGTTGATGTCATAAATCTAATGGCATTAACTTGGTTAGATGCGATTGTATAAATGATTGCATCATCATCAGCTATAGTACCACCAATGTTTGCATCCATGTTTTCATAATCACCAGACTTTGAAAAAAATACTGTTTGTGGTTGGTTAGTTGTTCCAGCAAATACTAATCGTTGTTCAAAAAAGGTTACGCAAGAAGGATGACCTGTAGTGTCAGAAAAAGCTCCTAGTTGCCAAGCAGTAATAGCATTAGCATTTGTAAAAGCTGTAGTTACATTTGCCACTACAACTGTTGAGCTTGTTCTTTCTGTAATTGTTGCATAACCACTATTAAAGTGTATTTGTCTACCTACATCTGTTGCTAACCATCCTTGATCATTATTAATACCTGTTGTAGCAGATGCAGTAATATCTCTTGATCCTGTTGAAGCACTAGATGGTGTTAATGTAGTTGTAGTTATATTTGCATCTTGAAAAGGTCCATTAGTAAAATCTACATCAGTTAATGTCCAAGCAGTATGACCAGTACGAGATAGTTTTTCTACTTCGTGTTCTGGATGAGTTATGTACATCACATCTGCCGATTGTGCGAACTTAATATCAAAAAGTTGTGCAGTTGTATAAGGTGTTGCTAATTCAAAAACTTTATTAGCTACACCACCAGAACTATAAGCAGTAAATGCAGAACTGTTTATATCTACTCCATCTTTATCTTGTAATTCAAATGTGTTTGTTGTTTTGTCTGCAACTAAAAATCTTTTACCATTAACTTCTGTCATACCTGCAACAGCAGTAATTACTACTTCATCACCATTTGAATATCCATGTGAAGTTGCAGTTACTACAGCAGGATTAGCAGCGGTAATTCCAGATATAGTTTTATCTCCTTCTAATACAGAACCACTATCTTTGTATACTCTCATTTTTAAATTAGAGAACTCCAACATATAAGTTTGTGTTGTAGAAAATTCAAAAGGTATTAATCTTGTTTTGTTTGCACTATTAGCAACTTCTGCTAAAAATGTAGAACCGGGTCTACGAGATGCTGCACCATGAGGATATACTATTAAGTTTTCTAATGTTGCACAACCAGATGTATATTTAGTTAAGTCTGTTCTGCCATCTAATCTTGGCGATAGCTCACCACCTGTGAAGTTTGTTAATTCAACTGCAACTCTAGCCATGGTCTAAAACCTTGAATTAATAAATGTACCTGCGTCTATAACATCTGTCATACCTAAATCTTGATCAACATTTTGACCTTCAGTTGAATCTACAAATCTAGCATCTTTTAATTTTTCTTGATATAGTTGATACATATTTTGAGATGTAGTATTATTAGATGTAACTGCAAAAGCAATATCAGCACTTAAAGATGCAGATAATGTTTCTCTTAATAACTCATCATATTCATTAGGATCTGTAACTCTACTAATATATAATATTTTCATAGTAGATGTATTACTTAATATTTTTCTACCTTCTACTTTATAGTTTGAATCATAGTCTAATATACGAAGTAATCTTAAACAATCTGCTGGTAAAGTATAAGCAAAACTAAAACCCCATGCAGGAGCTGTACTATCTGCTGCAATCTGTATTCTTTTTTGTAAACAGTTCCAAGGATGAGTTCTAAACAAAGCATCTCTTACTTGAGTAAATCTTGAGTTACAAAGTCTAGCATTTTTTGAATCTTCTGTAAGTGAAAGTATAGTTGTAGCTCCTAGTTGATTTAATGCTCCATTACATATTCCTACTATTGATGCCATACTACCTCTTTATAATATACTTGCGTCTTATTTGTCTATCTTTTTCTAACGCAAATATTTCTTCTGTTGTCTTTTCTTGTTTAGTATCAAAGCCATAATGATTTTTAGAATCGTTTTGAAACCTATCTACTAATACATACCTATACACATAATTATCTTTTTTAAAATGTAATACAGGTTTTAAATCTTGTATCTTTTTCATGCACTCTAGGGGGTTTCCACTCTCGCTTCCACCCCCTAAAATTTTATTTATTAGTCTAGAACGTATGTCATCTGAACTTCAATAAGTCCAGTAGCATTTGCTCCAGCAGTAGTTGCAGTAACAACTAAACCATCTGGTGCATCTACAACTGAGTTTTCACCCAATGCTGTTGTAGCTGCAATGTTAAAAGCTGAAACTGATGTTGAAGCTGCTGCTGCTTTGTATTCATCTACATCTGCTGCTACAGTAGTTCCTGCTGCATTATCATATGCTGCATGACCTATTGACAGAGTTGTGCTTGAACCTAAAGCTGCGTGATTTACTCTTCCACCAATTATTCTAGCTCCATTAGGTAACTTAAACATACTGATAGTTTCTTGAGCACCTGCCGCAGTAAAATCTGCGTAAGCTACTCTTACTCTACCATGTAGTTCGTTAGTATCTAATTTAACAGAAGGTGTATCTAATGTCTTTGCGTATTGTGTTGAATTAGCCATATATATATCCTCCTATTATGCTTCTTGACATACTATACCAAGAACTTTTGCTTGTTCCATTCTAGTAGCACCAATGCTCATGCAGTAGTAAACTTGAGTAGCATACGATTTGTCTGCTCTCTCGTCTATTCTAGCATTAACATCTTTACCAATTCCTAGAGTGATACCATCTTGTGCAAATGCAATACAAGTTCTATCGTTACCTGATTTTGCAAGTCTATTTGATACAGTAAAGTTAAAACCAAGGAACGAATTTACTTCGCCATTTGCCAATGCTTTTACAGTATTGAAATCAGATGAAGTTACTTCAGTTGTTCCTAAAAGGTTTGTGATTTGCTCTGGTCCTACAACAATGTGTCTAGGGATAGAGGGATCAACACTTGCTAAATCAAAAGTCTGTTTTGCAGTTCTTAATTTTGCGATTGTTAAACCAGTACCACCAGCAGCGATTGCTGTCTGAGCAGATTCACTTGTTGCACCTGTTTCACCAGTAAAGGCAGTTCCAGTTGCAGCAGCGATAATAACATCATCCATTGCTCTTCCCATTGCGAAAGCAGCGGCTTGTGCGTAAGATGATGTAGGGTCAATTAAGAGCCTTACTTTGTCTTGTTGATCAATAAGATCAGCATACTCGTAATCCGCCAAGCTAACACGTCTTCTACTATGTGGTGTGTCAATTTGCGGAGTGTCTGAGTGTCTGCTAGTTTTTAGCTGAGCAGTTACCGAACCCACTTGGTCAAAGAAAGCATTTTTTCCAACAACACTTTCCTGTCTGACTTTGTCTCTTAATAATGATCCCATTTGTTGAGATAACATTTGTATGTTAGCAGAATACTGCTGTACAAATGCTGTAGTTATTTGTGATGACATAATTGTCTCTCCATTATTATTGTTAGTTTAAAAAAATCAGAAAGGTTATCCATCTTAATTGATAGGCAATTCTTGGATTTAAAGTCTTTTAGACTAGAAGTCTATTCCTTCTTGCCAGTAAGGTTCTTGCGAATTTTCTTACCTACTATCCAATTATAATATTTTTCAGCGATTGGCAAGGGATCATTTTTCTGAACTTCAGATCCTGTCTCCTTAACCAACCGCAATACTTCTAACCGAATTTCTTGATCATTAAGATTATTGATCTGCATTTAGCATTTCTCTTAATGTATAAACTTGTTGTACTACTTTATCGTGATCTGGATGTTGCTTATTCCAATAAGGTCCATCAGTATCATTAGTAATAGCTGATATTTCAGTTTCAATGTCAGCAACTGTATTTACATTTTCACTTTCAGTTGAAACAATTTTATCTTCTGACATCATTCCTGCTATTTTTGCAAAGCCTTTTATAATCTCTGGATGATCACCAAGTCTTGTACCATTTGATAAAGTCATATCTAATACTTCTGGATTGATATTAGCTTTAGCTAATGCACCAGCTTGTTTTACTTTACCTTCAAAGTCTCTACCCCATTCTTGTCTTAATTGTTGTTCAGCTTGAGATTGAGCAGTTTCAGTATCTATCTTTGCTTGTTGTGCAGAGCCTTCCATATTATTTTTATAAAACTCTAATATACCTTGAGCTTGTTTATTATTTAAACCAAGTTTGTGTGATTGTTCTGCAAAAGATTTAATTGCAGTTTCATCAAAAGGAACAACATCTGATTTTACATCTAAAGCAT